>Ga0181348_1000447_pt1 | contig 17891 bp, 27 predicted proteins | sample Su13VDMM110DN_FD_130092 | JGI IMG/M metagenome (GOLD analysis project Ga0181348, IMG submission 130092) | Freshwater viral communities from Lake Michigan, USA - Su13.VD.MM110.D.N | ecosystem: Environmental > Aquatic > Freshwater > Lake | place: USA: Michigan | collected 2013-07-16
AACCGCGATCCTAAAATCGAAAAAATTGTTAATGAAGTTTTAGCTCAATTAGGTAAAACATCGATTCAACAGTTAACAAAAATCCAAGCATCTAAATTATTAGCAGCAATTCATAAAAGAGACCGCGATGTAACTAAATCATGGACCCCTAATAATTTTGGTAATATCGATCCTAATACACATGGAAAGCTTGGATCGTAAATTTATAGTAGCAGATATTATACAAGAGTCTGGTGATATTAGGCGCGAATTCATAAATACAGCACATATACTACGACTTTATGTTGCCGATAACAATGTATATGCTGAATTAACTAATAACGTTATACTCAAATCAACGGCTAGTAATTTAGATGCATTTATTGAAAAATTTTACCCATAACTTAATTATAGTTATATTTATAATAAATTAAAAAGGTTTATATTATGTCAGAACAAGCAATTACGTCACAAGAAATGTATGTGGTTATGGAACAAATTTGGTTAGAATTCCAAGAAAACCACGTTAGGTTTACTGAAAAAAATGTTAAAACAGCAGCTGCTCGAGCTCGTAAATCAATTAACGAACTTAAAAAGCTAATTAGTAAGTATCGTTCAACTCAGTTAGCAGAAACTAAACAACCTGCTAATTAAATTTAATTAATTATGGCAAAGTCAGTAGAATATATTATACGTTCAACAATATCGAAATTAATCAAAGAAGCCCCAGAATTGGATAATGCACCAGTAGATGCTGAGAAATCAATGTTTACTCCTGCAGAAAAAAGTTTCTTAGGTAAATTTGATGCACGTGGAACTACTCACATTGGTATAATATATTCTACTTCCGATATCGGTATACAAGAATTCTTAATGCGTACCGGTAAGGATCTAAATTTGTCTAGAGAAATGCTAGATAAATTAATTAATGATGGTATTATAGAAATTGCACTATATGGTGGTTATGGAACTGATACTAATTATACATTACAATTAAATTTATCATTAGATGACATTAATGGGTTTGGTGATGATGAAAAAGAAAAATTAGAAACAGATACTGAAACATCGGGAGCACCTGCAGGTGGCGGAGAAGAACCACCTATGCCAGAACCATCGGAACCACCTGGACCAGAAAATGCATGGGTTGTTAGATATGGTGATATACTTTCTGAATCAGTAAAAATAGCTACTCAGTTAATTACTGAAAAAACTAAATCAAAACCAACGAAAACTAAATCAACAGTGCACGTTAAACAATCACGTGAATTAAATTTGTTACCTCGAGGATTCATTAATCAATTAGAACGTATAATTGATATGATTAACTTGAAGGCAAAAACTAGTTTTACGAAACAACGAGTGATTGCTGATATATTAGATAACTTGGCTATTAATTTAGATCTAACTACCGATCAAATTCAAAAAGCATATATTTATCATAGAAATCAAAAAAAATTAAATAAACTTTTAAATAAAAAATAGATTGGATTTTAAATATATATTTCATATTATTATGGTATATAATTAATAACCAAAAATTTATTTAAAATGGCGTATTACACAGCAAAGGTACAATTGACAGATGTGGTTGACACACCTAAAGGTACTAAAGAAAAAAGAAGTACAGAAACTTATTTAGTTGAAGCACTTTCAGTTACAGAAGCAGAAGCAAAGGTAATTGCTGATTTCAAAGGCTATACTTTCGACTTCGAAGTAAAATCAGTTACGAATAGTAAAATTGTTAAAATTATAGAATAATGGCATACAAAGCAGGAGATACCGTTATCGTTACGTTTGAAGATGCAAATCGAGTAGCAGTAATTTTAGACAGTTTTCTAGTCAACAAAAAAACAATGTATGATATATTGTTAGAAAACAGAAGTGCCATGACAATGGTAAATACAGCATCCAGCAATAGAACTTATATTAATAGAACGTTAACTAAATTGCTATGTGATAGTGATCAAATAGTAACAACTATTCCCTATAAGGAACTATTAGAAAATGATGCATTACCAATTGTTAGAGCATAATTAAAAATTAGTTATAAATAAAAAAACATGATTAAAAGTATTAATTCGCCAGCAGCAATCACAGATAAGTTTGTAGCAAGATATGGCAAAGTATGGGCTGAAACGGATTTTATAATCGCAGATAAGATCTCAGAAGAAATCTTTAAGGAGGATCCAATGAATACCGATGTTGGGTATTTAACATTGAATAGCAGAAAAATTCAATTTAAATTTAAAGATTTGATTGCATATTCTAAAAGTGTTGAAGAATTGATTAATACAATTTATTCATCAGAAGCTAGTAAAACTGATACATTTGATGTTTCGATTAGAGGTGAATCTTTCGTATTATGCAAACACGAAATTGCAAGATTATCGACAACATTGTTAGATGCAACCACTGCTATCACACGTGGATATGAGCTAGGCTTATATTTATAATAAAATATTATACCTGTATGAAAACATTTATTTATTATTCAATAACAGATAAATTACGTGAACCTATAGGTCGTGTATCTGCCACGTGTTGGTATAATGCATTAGAACAGATTGCAATAATTAAACGATTAACTCCTGGAGATATCGTAGACTTATTTGACATACAACAACTAAATGTAAATGGAAACACTATTCGATAGTATTAACGTTAATTATTCAGAGTATAGTTATTTTAAAAAAAAGTTAGATATTGCATCCCGTGCATCATTTTTGTTTCAATTGTTTGAAGAACAACAAAATGCATTAAATAAGCGCGGACCTGATCTAGCTCAATTTTTTAAAACAATTATTGAGGAACGATTAAAAGATTCACCGGACACGTATGTTACCGAAACATATGAAGATCCTAAATATGCATCGGATCCTAATAGGGTTGATATTCTAATTGATGATACTAATATAATGGTAGAATCAAATAGTTTAAAAGCAATCCGTACGGTAGTGTATAGATTCGTAGAATCTGGATATATATTGAGACGCGACAAGGTAGCTGAGAAGTCTTTTAAACGCGGTAAGATTACTAGGTATCTTCGTATCTTCGCTATCATAGATCAGACGTCTCATATATGTATAAATTAAAAATATGGCAGTTATGCAACCGCCGACTTCGATAGTCGACAAATTCAATAAACAACATTTTAAACCAGGTGACGCAGTTTGTTTCACCTGGTTCAACACTAAAGGCTTTGGTTATGTTATTAAAACTGCGAAATCTACTTGGGGTGTTATGTACACCATTCAATTGGGTAAAAGAAAATATCCATGTGGCATTCAGATTGGTGAGTGGAAAACAAAATACGAAACTGGGTTATTACAATACGATGTTACAAAACAGTATACCGTCGACGAGCTCAATGAATATGCAGCCAACGCCGGAGACTCAATTTACGAAACGGTTACCTTCCGACGAGTATCTCGAGATGATGAAAACACTTCCGACGATACCGGAGATACCAATGTCACTGCTAAAAAAGACACCACAATACCAAAAACTGCTAGCAGAAGAAACAATAAAGTCAGCAGAGCAACTGTTGGTGTCAGTGACAACGATGTACAACAAAACAGATCCGAAGAACATAGCACAGTCGATGTTAATCCAATTAGCCTTACTGGAGTGCAGCAACGCAATACACCGAAACGAAGCAAAACTCCAAAAAATGAATTAAATGATGCTATACAAAAGCAACGAGACTTTCTTAATGGATTTGTGAAAAAAGATTAGATTGTGGTTGGATAATTGAATTCAATTTCATATATTTATAGTATAAGAGATTTAAAATAATTAACCAATTAAAATTTAAGAGATATGAAAAAGTTAGCAGTAGTTTTAGCAGTAGTAGTTAGTGGATTTGTAAATGCACAACCTTTTAAATTAACTGACAAAATTGGTCATACTGGTGACTTTTTTGAAATGGATACCAATTGGAATATCAACAAAGTTGCAGATGCAGATAAAATTTCTGATTCATTAAAATCTGAATTTATTCAGACTGAAACATTGAAGAAACTTAATAAAATTCGTAAAGATGCTGGTATGAAACCATTAATCGTTGATGTGAGATTAAAACCAGCAGCTACACAAAATGCAGCATATAATCGTTACTGCGCAAACAATAAAATATTTCAAAAAGGTGAAGAATGGTTGCAAGGAGAATTTACACTTACACATACTCAAAGAGCAGACATACCTAATTTTGATGAAATTTTAGAACCATGGGATCGAATTAAATTGGTAGAACCAAACGTATTTGCTTCGATAACTGAGGAATTGACTATGTCGTTTTCTGTCGATAGTTATTCATATGATTATATCACTACTGATGTTTTAGAACATTATAAAATATGTTCAGCACATTGGACAGCATTAACAAAAAATCCATTTTGGGACTGTGTATATTTTTATCACGATCGCCAAAATGGATTTTGTTATATTATTCTAGGAAAATATATTAAATAATTATTTAAGTTGGGTTAGTGTTGGTGGTTTAGCTATAATATCATATACATATGCATATAATGCATGTTGTGCATCCATTATTTGTGTATCAGAACCACCTGCTAATGCAATAAAGTCTTGCAAATTTCCTGTTTTCTTTGCAGCCATTTTTTGAAATATATCACTATCTATTCGATACATTGAATTTTGTCTTTTTTGTAAATCACTAGCTCCAGCAATATCATATGCTTTTATTGTATCAAAATATCCACATGATGCTAAAAACGTACTAAAGTTTGGATTATCGGTTGTACCAGCACTTTTTATTAAATATGGATATGATTTTTTTGCTGCCCTTTTAGGATCGGATATAGTATTTTCATTGCTGTTAGATGATTTCTCTGCACTCTCATAGTATACTTGACCATTAAATACCGGAACATTTTTTTGACCATATTTAATAAGTAATGTAGCAATATATGCAGCTGACGCGCCACCACCTACTGAATTACTTCTTTGGCCTGTAGTCGTACCACTAACTTCTTGATATGATACGGTCCAATCCATAAATAAATTACTTATAGTCGTTTTATCATTTGTTTTGTAATCACCGGTAACTTTTACTTGAATATATCTCAAGGCATCTGCAGTAGCACCACCTTCGATAACGTTAGATGTTGTTGTATACTTAGCAGTTGGTAATAATTTTGCAAATAATGTTTTTATTGATTCAGCTCGTTGTTTTGCTAAATATTCATTATTTGCCTGTCCACCACCATATGGTTTACCACCTGGGTGGTCTAATTGCATTTTTGGACTTTTAGCTAAAAGTAGTCCATCTGGTTGCGTTCCTGCAGTAGCAGTAGTAGCAGTTCCAATTATTTCTATTTGTAAATTAGTTAAATTTTGTTGTTGAATATCTTTAATTATTTGAGTAACACCTGCATTAACTGTTGCTAATGGAGTTTCTGGCATCAATCCTAATTTCAATGAAACCATATTATTCCAAAACTGTGCTTGTAATGGTGGCATATTAACTGTTTTACTTTCTACTTTTGGCGATTTAATAAATACACATTGTCCGGTATTTTTTGCAGTATCTAATGTAGATTTATTATTTCGATCATTAGTTACCATTTTTTCTATTTCTTGTACAGATAAACCATTTGCTGCTTGCTCTTTAAGAAATCTACGTTTAAATTTAGATTCATTAAGATTTTTGACTCCAAAACGAAGCATATTTTCTGCTAAAATGTTTTTCATTGTTGTTTCTTTTTAGTTTATTATAAATATAGGGGTGTATTGATTGTATATTAATATTATGGTAATTGTGAGAATCTCAATGCAGGATTTTGTATTAATGCAGCTATCTGATTAGGTCCTAATATAGCAAATTGAGCTCTAGTAATATAAGTTGGATTAATATTATCGAATGAAGGTGGTGGTGGAATTGGTCGGCGCGCTGGTCTTATTGCTTTTAATTGATTCTTCATGTTAACACGTTGGACTGGTGTTATCTGATTGCTATATATTCGATCTAATTCAGCCATGGCAGCGTTCACTTTCATTTTTCCATCTGCAACTTTTTTGTATACGTCTTTTGCAGTATGTAACTCTTTTTGAGTAGCTATATTCATACAATGGCGCCATAAGCTTTCACTTTTATGTGGCGGTATACCATTTTTTCTATTACCTTTTATAAGTTTAAATCTGGAATGCCAATCCTTAAAGCTTAATACTTTACCTGGAGCTAGTAAGTTTCGATATGCTGGAGCTGCTATCCATCGACCGAAAAGACTAAGTGCAGCTGCATATAATCCATATCTAACATATGTGTTATCTGGCAGATACCATGGTAATTCTGTTTCTTTTTTCTTTTCAGCAGCTTTTTTATCAACTTGTTGTGGATTATGGGTAAACTCATTTAATAAATTTATTTTTCTTGCATATTGTTCTGATAATTTCATAGTTGTTTCTTTTTTAAGAAAGTTAAAAAATAATTATAAACCTTTTTGTTGCTGTTTCATGAAAGCCATCAACTGTTTATAAGATTCTTGTTTCTGTTGTTTTAATGCTACTTCATATGGCGGCAATATCCAATCATATACTTTATTGTATCCAGCTTCTGCACCAAGATACCCTAAATTAATGGCATTCATTTTCGTACCCAATGTACCCAATTTAACGGTACCTTGTCCAAGTTTTTGTAATACAGTTTTTTTAGCTGGCGATAATGCTGATGATGCAATTTTAGCTGCATTGGCTTTGGCTTTAGATTGAACCAATGATTCAATTTGTTGTTTAATAAACTCTTTATTTACGCCAATCTTATTTAATATTATTTTTTGTGCCGGAGTTACCTTTTTGGCTTGCACTGCTTTTAGTAAGGCGTCAATACCTTTTTTAGTCATTCCCGTTAATCCAGGAATTCTTTTAGCAACACTAGGTAAACCTGGAAGTAATGCAAATACCACTGCTAATCCGGCTTCCTTAGTTTCACCCTCAGATGCATATAATGCAGCATTACCTAATTGTATTCCAGCTGATAACAATAATCCAATTCCTGGTATAAATAAAACACCGAAAGATGCAATATCTGCTATAGTATGTATTGTTTCCGGATCCATTGGATATGATTTATATGGATCTACATATCCAGGTTTTCCTTTTTGAGCTGGATTATCTGGTTGGTTAGGCATCAAATAATCAGACTTTTGTTCAGTTAATTGTTTATTCTTAACCGTTTGTTCGTATTGTTTTGATTTGTTCATAATTAGTTATCATATTAAATTTATTATAAATATATAATTATTACATTTACTTGGATTTATGAGTATAATTTCATATTATTATAGAAAATGTAAGCTATATGAAAAGATTAGGATATGCATGTAATAACATGGAATTAGGTATGCAGAATATTCGTACCGGTCGTACAATGATTGATAGGAAATTCAAACAAGGTGGGTTGAAATTAGCATCCGAGCTATCTTTAGCTAATGCCCAAGACTTAATTAAGATTTTAGAATGGAACGAGCAACATGATATTCGTTTGTTTAGACTAGGTTCTGAGTTGTTTCCTCGATGGAATCATTATGAACTAAATGCATTGCCGGATTATGAAGAAATTTCAGAAGTATTGAAACATGCAGGTGATTTTGCTAAGGCACACAATCACCGCATAACTACTCATCCTGGCCCTTTCAATATACTAGGTTCGCCCGAAGCACGTGTTGTAGACAATAGTATTGTTAGTTTAGAACGCCATTCTGAGTTGTTTGACTTGATGGGCTTTGCACCTAGTTATGAAAATAAAATAAATATACATGTTGGTGCTACCTATAATGATAAGCCTGGTACTATCCGTCGTTGGATTCATAACTATGATCGTTTGTCTGACAATCTTAAGGCAAGATTAGTTATAGAAAATGATGATAAGGCATCAATGTATTCAGTTCGAGATTTATACGAGATGCTTCATTTAGAAATTGGCATACCTATTACCTTTGATTATTTTCATCACAAATTCAATACAGGTGACTTATCCGAACGCGAAGCATTGATGTTAGCGAGAGAAACTTGGGACTTGCATGGTGTTACTCAATGTACTCATTATTCAGAATCTCGTCGCAGAGAATATCAAACTTTGATTGAAAATATATGTGATAAACATGGCATTGCGTGGGAGGATTTACCTAATTGGCCTACCTTTGCAAAAAGTTATGCAGAGTTTGGTAAAATTAGAGAACAAGCACATTCTGACTTTATTTTAGAATTACCGAATACATATGATGTTGATTCTATTGATATTATGATCGAGGCAAAGGCAAAAGAACAAGCATTAATTCGTGTGGAAACTTTACAAAAAAATGCTATGATTTTAGGTTAATTATATTTATATTATATATATAAGATCGATATCCATATATTATATGTGAAAAAAAAGTTAATATTAATAAACAAATAAAAGTAAAAGTTATGGCAGATTACAAGTACAAAGCTAAAATTACCGATGATTTAGAAGATGCTAGAGAAATCATTAAAAATGTAGGTAGAGCAATTAAAGAAGGCAAAACAGATGTTGCGTCAGCATTACACAATTTATCAGATGCATTAACAAAGTTAGATTCAGCAAAGTATTATATTGACCGCGAATAATGGCAAAGCAAATTACAAGAAAATTAGGATTTAAGCAATTAGCATGTAAATATTGTAATTACAAATGTGAACGAGTTGATCCGGATGCAACTGCAATTACATGTTCTAAATGTACACACCGACAAGTATGTGGTGAGATATTAGATTTATATGAATTTGATACAGTTAAAAAATCTAAAAAATAAGTTATGTTAGAAGCAGAAAAAATTAAAGAGAATTGGGAACGTTACCGAGGATTGGTTAATGAGTTCTTCCCTACTCGTAAAGATGCATTAAATAAAATGTATGATGAATTAGAAGATCGAATGGTATTTATGCCAGCTTCGTCCATGGAACATTTTCATAACGCATTTTCAGGAGGATATGTAGACCATGTACTTCGAGTAATGGATTGTGCATTAACATTACATAATACGTGGACAGTTACCGGAGCAGATATGTCTGGTTATACCGAGGAAGAATTATTATTTGCTGCAATGCATCATGATTTAGGTAAATCAGGGTTTCCGGGTGAAGGTAATGAAGTATACCAAGTAGAAACATCAGATTGGCATCGTAAAAATCAAGGTAAACTTTATAAGACAAATTCGAATATTCCGTTTGCAATGGTACCTGATTTATCTTTATGGTTATTGCAAGAATATGGAGTTAAAGTATCTTGGAATGAGTATCAAGCTATTAAGATACATGATGGTATGTATGATGATGCAAATAAGCCGTATTTTGTTTCTAGATCAGCTCAAGCTAAATTAAAAACAAATTTACCGGTTATTTTACACCATGCAGATCATATGGCTTCTATTATAGAATATGAACGTTGGAGAAATTATAAAGCAGGTACACCTGTTGCTGCGTCAGTTAAATCTACTGCTACTAAAAGTACAGCAATGAAGAACTTGGCAGAAAATAACCCAACATTAGATACCTCAATTGCAGACATTTTCAGTTCATTTAATACACCTTCTTAATTATGGTAATCTTTATATTAACTATTACATTTGCTGTTGTAGCAGCAATCTATTTCGGTCGTAGAGCTTATATACTTGCCGGATTGTTAGCAGATAGCGAATCTGCGAGAATGGATGACCAGGCATACTATGAATCAATCGAAAGTGTAAATGAATACATGTACGGTCAGATTGAAAGTGCATATAATAAAATGACTGAGATTGATCGGTTAGGTGCATTTGCTAATGATGATGAAGCCGGGACTACATTCCAATTATTAAATGAAGTAATAACTAGTTTACATACAGAATTCAATGGCGAAGCGAGCGAAGAAATCCAATAACTATTGGACAACTATTACGGAATTAGCAATCTCCGGTTACAATAGAACACCGAATGATATATCACGTGAAAAGATATATCGTAGATTTGTATACCCAGCATTAATGAAAATGGCTGAAAATATTATTAATAAAATAAAGCCGGATTATATTGATTCATCATTTGCTGATTTACAAACCGATCTAGTAACACATTTAACTAGTAAATTGGATAAGTTCAAACCAGAAAATGGTAAGGCTTATTCATACTATACTAGAACATCATTTAATTATTTAATTGGCGAAAATCAAAAAGCATATTCTAAGTTAAAAAATGGTGCAATTGAATTGATATTGATGAACAACGAAATGTGTTGATTGAACTGCATAATGATGAGATGACAGAAACATTGAAATACTTTATGGATGCATATATTGATTATTGTTATGCTAACTTAAATTATATATTTACAAATCAAGCCGATATTCATGTTGCTGATTCTATACTTCATATTTTTGAATCGCGTGATGTAATTGAGGTATTTAATAAAAAAGCATTGTATATTTTCATAAGAGAGCGTACTGGTTTAGTTACTACTAACATAACTAGAGTCGTTAAGGAATTGAAATCTATATACGAACTTAAATTTAAAGAGTACGAACAAAATAACTTCGTAAATTTGCCTTTCTGATATTTATATGAAAATACTCATATGGATAATACAGAAGAAATATTTAAAGGTGTCAGTTTCGCTGATTTGATGCATGATGTATATCATAACTCAAAAAAGAAAGATCGACAAATAAATCAATTGATTGCACAATTACAACCATTGATACGTAATGCGTCAGATGCCACTGTAATTGTGCCGTTAATTAAAGAATACTTAGAAGTAAGTGTTAAAAATGATGACCATTTAGTCAAATTAACAGCAATCGTTCAACGATTAATTTCTACTAAACAGCAAATAAATGGTGCTGATAGTTTAATGAGTGATGAAGAAAAAGCTGAACTATTAAAATTAGCAGAAGATACATTTTCAGATGAATTCGAAGATGAAATTGCTAATATCGATAAAGCAGCAACAAAAATCAAACAACAAGTAGCTAAATCGAAGGATTCAAATGAATAATTATAATCCGGTTGAATTTAGTGTAGCTGAGGTATTAGATGTTACTTCATATCCTACATACAAACATACCGATTCAAATTCATATGAATTATTTTCATGTCAAGCTAGATTAGATGGTTCGATTAATAAACCAATTATAACAGCTAAACCAATTAATAATAATATAAAAAAAATTCCAATAGTTGGTGAATTAATTTTAGTATTTAAATTAAATAGTAATTTAATATCTAGTAACACATATAATCAAGAACAATGGTATTATCTATCTACAATTGATTTAAATTCGGCAATTAATCATAATTCTATATCAGATTATACAAAACACGAAACTGCTCAAGTTAAAAAACCTGGTAAAAACTTCCCTGAAACTAATATTAATCCATTACAACCGTATGAAGGAGATATAATATTAGAAGGTCGTTGGGCTAACAGTATACGATTCGGTAGTACGCCGGCTAAATCCACAGATAAACTATATACAATACCAGCTGATGTCGAATGGTCTGGTGATGTTCCTGGCGATCCTATTACTATATTATCAAATGGTAGAACGGTAAAATCGGATGCTAAATTTGCAATTGAATCGCCGGCGGATGATGCGTCTTCTATTTATTTAACATCTACACAAAAAATTAATAAATTAAAATTACACAATCCTATACGTATTAGTGATTCCACGGTACAATTTAATAAATCTCAACTAATAGCATCAGCTGATCGGATTATTTTATCATCTAAACAAGATTCTATTATATTAGATTCGAATATTGGAATTGAAATTAATTCGCCTAAAATAAAAATGGGTATTAGTAGCGATAAAGAACCGTTATTACATAGTGAAGCAACAATTAAATTGTTACAAATAATTATTAATACAATTAAAATTGGATTTGCTGACGCAGCTGGTACCATATGTACACCAATCAATAAACAATTAACATCTAAAACAGTAACCGATTTAATGACTAAAATACAAAATTGGGACATTATGGTTGATAAATATAAATAAAGGTAAATAATGGCAATAGGATCTACAATACCATTAATCGTTATTAAAAAAATAGTACCTCGTATTATATCTAAAATAGGCGATTTAGATAAGCTTAGTTCATTGTTATTATCAAAGTGTAATAATTTACCGTTACATATTAAATGTGATGATCCTAGAATAAATGATATAAAAAAACTATTAGCTAGAATACAAGATTTAATTAAATCAGTAGGAAAATTAGTAGAATCTCTTAATAAAGTTATTAAAGTATTAAGTGCAGTGTCTGCTGCCGCTACCATAGTTAAACTAATACAATTATCAATACCACCCGGTGCACCTCCAGGTGCTGTTGCCGAAGTATTAAGTATAGTAAATGCATTACTAATAAATATAAACTCAGCTATGCCTTGTTTTATTGCAATAATTGATAATATAGATCAAGCAGTTGCAATGTGTAATAATTCAATGGCAAATGCATTAATGTTGTTGGGTGGTGTATGTAATTCACAATCATTTGCAATAACATCTGATGTTAAATTATTGCTTGATACTAGATCGGCTCGTATTAGTTCTAATGCAACATCGGTATCTAACAATGGTGATAGTTTAATTGCTGATAGTGATAGTTTATTTTACTATCCACTAGTTGCATCAGATGATGATATATCGGAATATGTCGATTTATTAAATACAATCGCACAAGATCTAGAAGATCCAACAAAAGCAATTGATTATTTAGATGAAGCACCAACGCTAGTTTATTATGGTACATTGGCTCCTACAAATGATATTGGTAAATTTGGAGATTACTATTTAGATATACCAACTTCAAAATTATACGGACCAAAAACTACGGATACTTCCTGGACATGATAATATAGTGTATAAATATTCCAATTAATTAAACCACCGAATATTTATATATAAAATAACTATATTATGGATACATCTAATTTTTTAAATTCAATACGCAAAATTATTCGCGAGGAAGTACGTGCTGTTATAAAACAAGAATTGACAGACATACTAAAAGAAGGCTTAAAACCAACTTTAACTGAATTACGCCAACCTAGTAGAAAACCAAATACTGTTGCTACTAGAAAAACAGTACCAGTTAAAGAAGTAACTAAAACACAAAATCCTGTATTGTTTACTGATAATAAATGGGCTAGTATTTTAAACGAAACGCCAATACTTCGAGAACAATCTGGTAATCTAAATTCATATTCTGAAATGTTAAATGAGGAAATGGATGATCTTTCATTTACATCAGCAGACGCACAAGGATTTGGCATGATGCGACAATCAAATAATAAACCAACTGTAATGGAAGATCCGGAAACTGGTAAGGTATATGATATTGCACCAGCTGTACAAGATGCACTGACTCGAGACTATTCCGGTTTAATGAAAGCTATTGCCGCGAAGAAAGGTAATTAATGTCATATCAAATAATAGAATCGCCAATAATATCATCTCAAACGGTATTAGGAGTAGATTTATCATTTAACAATATTGGTATATTTAAACCATTATATTCATCAGTTAAACAAGCAACTGCTAATTTTAAGAATTTAATAAAAACTCAACGAGGTGAACGATATTATCATCCATCATACGGTTGTGATTTGATTGCAATTTTATTTGAACCAAATGTCGCAGAGTTAAAAGGTGAAATATCTGAGATTATTACTAATGCTACAATAGAATGGTTACCGTATATTAATATAGATGATATAACAATAATAACAAATGAAGATGATCCGCTAATGGAGCATAAATTATCAATATCAATAACTATTAGCAGTAATACAATTCAAACCGAAAAAATAGTTATATTTGTTGGTGAAAATGGTAATATTTCAATACAATGAGAAACATATAAATGGAAACAAAAAAAGATATATCGTATTTAGGTAAAGATTTTGGTCAATTTAAAAGAAATTTAATTGATTTTACTAAACAATATTTTCCACAATCATATACCGATTTTAATGAGTCATCGCCGGGTTCAATTTTTATCGAAATGGCATCATATGTTGGCGACGTATTAAGTTTTTATGCTGATACCAATTTAAAAGAATCGTTTTTACATCAAGCAACTGAAACGACAAATATATATGATATTGCTAGAACATTGGGCTATAAAGTAAAAAATATAGTACCAGCTTCTGTCAAATTGGATGTATTCCAATTATTGCCGGCTATCGGTACCGGTACTGCAGTTCGACCGGATTATAACTATGCATTGAAAATTAAAGACGGTATGCAAGTTAAACAAGAATCTGGCCCAGCCGTATTTCGGACATTGGATAGTATCGATTTTTCGTTTTCATCATCATTTAATGCAACCGATATAACTGTATATGAAACTGATGATGTTACAAAACTACCAACATATTATTTAGCGAAAAAACAAGTAAATGCCGTATCAGGCGATGTTAAGACAGCAACATTTACTTTTACCACTGCGATACCATATGATAAAATCGTATTGCCAGATTTAAATATAATTGATATTATTTCAGTTGAAGAATCAGATGGCGATAATTGGTATGAAGTTCCTTATTTAGCACAAGATACTATTTTTGAGTCAATTCCAAATTTAATGGAAAATGATCCGGATTTATTTCAATATAGATCATCGGTTTCAAATTTATTAAAATTAAGAAAAACATCAAAACGATTTGTTACTAGATTACGAGCAGATAACAAAGTTGAATTGCAATTTGGCGCTGGTGTGTCTGATCAGAATGATGAAGAAATATTACCAAATCCAACTAATGTAGGAAATGGATTAGCCGGATTGATGCAATCAGGTAATGTAAATATAGATCCATCTAATTTTTTATATACGAGAGCATATGGTCAAGCACCATCTAATACTACACTAACAGTAACGTATACGGTTGGTAATGGTATCACTGATAATGTTTCATCAAATGTTTTAACATCGTTACAGTCAGTTAAATATAATGAAAATGTGAATGCTACTAGCAATGCATCACTAATTAATTTTATTAAATCTACTGTATCTGCTACCAATAACGAACCAGCTCGTGGAGCTAAAACAATTGATTCGGTTAGTGACATTAAAAATAATGCAATGGCGAATTTTGGAACACAAAATAGACTTGTTACAGCAGCTGATTATATTATTAGATCATATTCATTACCTTCTAAATTTGGTAGTGTTGCTAAAGCATATATTATACCAGATGACCAAATATCACAACAACAATTAATATCATCTAGAATAGCTAATCCATTAGCAATGAATTTATATGTGTTAGGATACAATGATTCTAAACAATTGACTGAATTGAATTTAGCAATTAAAGAAAATTTAAAAACATATTTAGATGCACATCGAATGTTAACTGATGCAATTAATATTAAAGATGCATTTATAATCAATATTGGAATTGACTTTAAAGTAACAACGTTACCAAATTATAATAGTAATGATGTATTGCTAAGGTGCATATCCGCACTTAAAACGTCATTCGATATAGACAAATGGCAAATTAACCAACCAATTATAAAATCAGATATAATGAACGTAATAGCCAATATAAAAGGTGTTCAATCAGTATTATCAGTAAAAGTAAATAATTTGTATGAATCAACAAAAGGATATTCAGGCAATGTGTATGATTTAGGTACAGCTGAAAGAAAAGGTATTATATATCCTAGTTTAGATCCTAGCATTTTTGAAATTAAATATCCAGATACCGATATCGTAGGACAAGTCGTAAGTTATTAATTTTGATATTTATAATTAAAAGAAAGAGTATTTAAAATGGGTATATTATCTAATAATTACGCAAAAATAATTCCAGGTGCATTAATTTCCGCAAGTTATGTTTCTGATATATATGATGTGTTACTGGGCGCTGCTACTGAATCAATAAAAATAAGCGGTTCATTAACTGTTACTGGTTCTATTACATCAACTGCTGGTTTTAGTGGTTCATTATATGGAACTGCATCAAATGCAATTTCATCATCATATGCAGTTAATTGTACAACTGCATCATACGCAGTAACAGCTTCATATTTATTATCATCACAATTAATAACATTAACACCGAGTAATCCGTTACCAACAAATCCGTTAACAGGATCGTTTGCCGTATCATCAAGCATACCACCTAAACCATATTTTTGGAATGGTACTACATGGACTGCATTATATTAAAAAAGGAAATACATGTTTAGAATATTTTATGCAGAAAATGATGCCGCAATATATGAATCATCAGAAACAGCAAATACCGGCTTAGATGAACTTTTAGAAATTGGTAAACAATTAGGAGCCGATGGTGCAACTCTACTTAAATCTAGATCTATCATTAAATTTGATATGTCAGAAATCAATGCAACACTTTCTAAATATTCAAAAACTTTAGATAATTGTAAATTTGTATTACAACTATATACTACCCATGCAAAAAATTTACCTGCTGATTTTACTATAGATGCAAAATTAGTCGGTCAGCCATGGATTAACGGTACTGGATTTAGATCAGATGATCCACCAGTTGTTGATGGTATTCAGTGGGCGGAACCATTGAGCTCGTGGGCTATTGGTGGTAAATCTGGTTCATTGTGGATATCTAGTAGTCAAAATGTACAAGTCAATAATTCATCAATATATGTATCTGGATCTGGTACGGGTGGTAGTTGGTATTATCAATCAGGATCTGGTGCATTTAATATCAATAATTTTAATCAATCATTTTTTATTCAGCCTGGATTATCTACTACCGAAAATTCTACTACAAGACCAACTGATATTACAATGGATGTTACTGATGCTGTAAAATTATGGATCTCTGGTAGTGGTGGTAATACAATTGCAAATAATGGATTTCTAATAAAATTCTCAGATGCAGATGAAGCTAACGATAATATTACTGGTGTAATTAGATATTTTAGTAGAGAAACTCATACTATATATGTTCCTCGTTTAGTAATGTATTTTGATAATAGCACATTTAGTACCGGAACATTGTCAGCTGTAGATTTAGAATCATATACAATATATTCAAATGTTAAGCCAGAATATAATGATACGGAAATAACAAAAATTAGATTGTATGCTCGAGATAAATATCCTCAAAAATCTCCGACTAATTTGTTTCCAATACACACAGTAAATTATTTACCAACTGCTACATATTATACGGTATTAGATGCGGCTACAGATGAAGTTATAATTCCATATGATGATATTTATACTAAAGTAAGTTGTGATTCTACAAGCAATTTTATACATATTGATATGAATGGTTTTATGCCAGAACGTTATTATAGAATAAAATATAAAATTGTAGATGGATTTACTGAACAATATATAGTAGATTCTGTATATTTTAAAGTTGTTAGATAATATCTAGATTATGATACATAAAATTCAATATTCGAGAAAGTTACCGGTAATCGGTATGCCATCATATGTTCCACTTGTACGAAATAATCGCGGAAATCAAACACCAGCTCCAACTATAGTTGCACCCGATGATTTAGTATTTAATTCAATTGCTGATTTAAATGCAACATCGAATCAACCGTTAGTTCACAATCGTGATGCTGCTGGTAATATTATATTAATAAATGATACTGGCAGTAATAATCAATTATTAACTATTGAAAGTTTATCATATACAGTATCAAATACAGTTTTAAACAATGTAATTAATACTCAATTTAACTATTTTAAATTTCCGCCGAGATTAAGTGATATAGAAGTTGCGGATGAAATTAATTTAACTGATGCAGTTGAAGCAGTTGATTTAATATCTACAAGATTTACTCCAACGACGACATCAGGTCGACAAAGCGCTAAAGGTAGACCGCCTGTATTGAAAGCTGGACTTATGATTGCAGAGGGTGTGGATGATTATT
>Ga0181348_1000450_pt1 | contig 17848 bp, 34 predicted proteins | sample Su13VDMM110DN_FD_130092 | JGI IMG/M metagenome (GOLD analysis project Ga0181348, IMG submission 130092) | Freshwater viral communities from Lake Michigan, USA - Su13.VD.MM110.D.N | ecosystem: Environmental > Aquatic > Freshwater > Lake | place: USA: Michigan | collected 2013-07-16
GCCCACGCTCTAGATGGCCCGCTCAGCCTATTGTCGTCGATTACTATTTTGGCTTTGTGAGGTATTGAGATCTCTATTTTGCTTGTGCCGGTTTCTTCATTCAATATCACTCTTGCTTTGGCTTCGGGACACATCTTCGTTACCAGATAGGCGGACACGACGTCTGGGTGAATCCCGTCCAGTTCCTCGTCGGTCCAGAACACGAATTCGCCGGATCCACTGGTATTCACCATCAGATATTGTAGGTAATCATCTTCGATCAGTACAAAGTCTGTGTCTATTGCAGCTGACGCCGCTACTTTGCATTTGATTTTAGCTGTATTGAGATATCCTTTGATCACCCCGTATGTGTAGTCGGTTATCTTGGACCCGTACGGCTTAACTAGTTCTAGTTTGCCGGCTTTAAGTTTCTCCATAAGTTCTGCCGCGATCTGTCCGTCAAGCCACTCAGCCATTTCTGTCTCCTTTTTGTAGTTGTTTTCACCTCAGGATATTGTAACAGGCGGGGGGGGATTCTGACAACCCCCCCCTTTCCTGTCTGGAAATCGTCTACTTCTTGGCCACCTGCCTGATGAACCTCGTGATCACACCGATCGAGGAGACGACATCGTTCAGGATCACGTTGTTGCCCTTGCCGTACATCTTGTCTCCGAGAGACTGGTTGTAGGCTTTGGCGACCCCGACTCCGTAGATCTCGACACCACGGTTGCGGTTGTGGTCACAGACCGACTTCATGTGGTTGACTGCCGGTGTTTGTCCGTAGCGTTCGCCTGCCGGTTGACCGTCGCTGATCACGAAGACGATCTTTCGTTCGTGGTCTGCGTAGTCTCTGGCCACGAAGTCTGCGACGTGCATCATCGCATAGGAGTCGAGGTTGTTGTTCCTGCTGCCGATCTGAGCAAGCTTGCTTGTGTCCGTCTGCCTTGGCGAGACATATTCAAACATATCAACAATCTCAGTACTCGCTTCATCTCTGGTCGTCGAGTGGCCGTAGACCGAGAGAGAGATCCCACCGATCGACTTCAGAGCTTCGGTCAGGGTGATGGCCACCTTTCTGGCTTCTGCGTATCTTGTCGATGACTTACCACAAGGAAGCCCGATATCTTCGCTCATCGACCCGCTCTCATCGACCAGCAAGCAGATAGCGATCTTCTTCTTGTCGATTTCCTCACGACGCATCATGATTCTGTCGTCCCTGAAGGCCAACTTGTGCAGACTGTTCTCGTCGATATCGCCTGTCCTGTGAGCGTAGGTCGGCTCTGTCGTGTCGTTGTTGCGGAAGATCAGGCTGTTCTTCACAGCCGAGATGACCTGTCGCAATTCGGTGACCATTTGGCGATACGTTTCCTTGTTGGAAATCGTTGGAGTCCTCTTGTCAATCACGTACTTCAAGCCACCGGTGCTCAAGCCTTCGGGTGCTGCGACTGCTGACGCTGGATCTCCTTCGTCCTTGCTGGCCATAGCTGACAATGCACCGTCGACACCGTTATCGACCTTTTCACCGAGCAGTCCGCTGTCGCAGACCTTTGGCTTCGGTTCTTGGCTATCAGTCTGGTCAGTACCGAGCGTAGTGGTCAGGTGATGAGAGATGTCGAGACAGACTTTGTATCTATCTTCTGGGCTGACTTCTTCATCGATCTGACTGGCTGCGTAGTCGAGGCACTCCTCGTATTCTTTGGGCAGCTTGACCCGATCGTTCGTATTCAGTAAGTTCCAAGCGAAGCCCAGACTAGCGACTTCAGCCGTCACGGAGCCATCCTCAGCCACACTTGCGTCGATCACCGCTTGCACTTCAGCCTTTGTCGAGGACGACATTTCGCTGTCCGCAGCGATGTATGGCCCGAAGCCACCCCATTCGCTGAGCACTTTCTGTCTGGCGATCGAGGTCTCAATCGCTTCCCACATCATCACAGCGTTCCGGTGCGTCGCTTTGGGCTTGCTCAGGTCGACTTCTTTTCCGCAGCAGAGTGCGAATGTGATCTTCATTGACTTGGGATTGCGACCACAACCACAGATGTTCTGCCTCTTCGTGGCAGGCGAGGCTGCGATTCTGGATGCCATCGCCTGCCTGTAGGCCGTCGGGTGAACCGAAGACTGCAGGGCGGAAGCGAGGTAGACCTTGCCGGTCATCCCGTCAAGCACGTTCTCGATGATCGAGTCTTTGCTGTCCAGAAGCTTGTCTGGTGACAGGTAGATCGTCGGTTCTGTGCTGCTCACATCGATTCGGTCTTCGCCACCCGACCACTTGACAATGGTCTTCTGGTCGCTCTCACCGTTGATGATCGCAGCCGAGGTCTGGAGCTGATTCAGGATATCCTGATACGTCTCGTTCTTGTTGTTCTTTGGCTTCCAGTATGAGTCGTCGTAGCCGTAGCCGATTTTTTCCATCCACGATCTTGAACCGCTCCCAGCAGCGTAGCTGGTCGTCCTGTAGTCGTAGTCGTATCTGTCGTACCACCAAGAATTACTCGCCATTTCTGTCTCCTTTTTGTAGTTGTTTCCGCCACGAGATTTTGTAACAGGCTGGGGGGATCCAGTAAATCCCCCCATTTCCTGCTTGGAAATTATCCATTCAACTTGGACTTCGCTGGGCTTACTTCTTCAGCAACTTCGGCCACGCCAAACTTGCCTTGAATCAGCTGCAAGATCGCTGCTCTTTCGCTGTTCGTGCCACCTTCAGCTGAGAAGAGGTTCGTCATCGTGAAGGTCAGCGAGTCAACGCCATCAATCACGAAGTCTTCTGCTGCTGCGATCAGCTGTCTGGTCGAGAAGCCATCGCTGTAGGTCGAACTGAGCCCTGTGGCCTTCTTGCGGATCTGGTTTGCGATGTCGACTAGCGACTTCGCATTCTTCTTGTCGATCCCAGACCGAGACATCAGGACATCGATCTCTTTCGCTGCTGGCAAGTAGGTCACTTCCACGATCCGAGACCATCGGTCTTTCATCGCAGCGTCGATTGCGTGTGTGCCAGCGTAGGCAGCACCTTCGTTCATCGTCGCAAAGAAGACTGTGTCCGGACCGACGGTGATCGTGCCACCCTTCTCTTCAAGATAGGTGAAGCCTCGTCCGTCGAGCAAGGGGATCAGCGTGTTGTGGATCGTGCTGTGTGCCCTGTTGTACTCGTCGAAGAGCACCACGTGACCACCGGCAGAGATCGTCTTGTCGAATTGGCTCTCGTGCCACCTTGTGGTGCCGTTTTCGGCTTCTCTGTATCCAAACCACTCACGAGGCTCTTTGAGGTTCGCACAGTTCATGATCAGCAGAGGCCGACCGGTTCTGGCTGCGAACTGCATCGCCATTTCCGTCTTGCCTGATCCGTGTGGGCCTTTCAGCATCACCTTCTGTGTCTTGTCTTTGGCCTTGGTCTCAAGTCGCTCGAAGAGCTTCTCGACATCCTTCGTGATGAAGTAGCTTTTGTTCACTTGCGGGACGAACACTCCGGTGTCGCCCATCTTCTTGATCGCAGTCGTCATCTCAGTCTCCTTTTGTAGCACCTGAGGTCGGTGACTGTCACCGTTTGCCTCTCCCAATTGTAACAGACTCTTGGCTGCCGTCAATACCCCCCATGGAAGTATCAGTTGCTTTCGTGACTGGCGTCACGGGTGAAGAGCTTGCTTGCCAATTTTGGGCCTGCTCCGCGAACAATCACAGACGCCGCTTGTGTCACCACCGCGTAACGTTCGAACAAAAAGTCAGTGCGTTTTTCTTTGAACAGAAGCGGTATGTGAAGGCTTTTCTTGGCGATTGTCACGTCGAATTTTGCCGCGTCGCTGCCGAAAGAAACACAGATCTCGTCGCATAGAGCGTCATACTCCGACGCATCAATGACGATCGAGGTTACATCGAAAAATTTGCCGATGATTCTTGGATCTGGGAATTTAAAAACGCAGGTATAGGGCTTCGCCATCTTATTCTCCTTGAAAAAGTGTTAAAAACCGCTATATTGTAACAAATATGGGGAGTATTGTCAATCTACTCTGATCATTGTCTGCGTGTATTCCAGCTGGCTGTAGCTGTCCATATGCCGTTCTCCTGAGTACCGGTTTTGTGTTTTCCGGACGACCACAATGTGGGAGCCTACGGCCATCCACTTATCCTCAAGTAAGGCATTTACCTTCTCCATCAAATCGATGGCATTGTCTTCGACGATTATTTTGTACTTCATTTTATTCTTTCCTTTCTATTGAGACGATTTCGTATTCTTCATCATGTTCGTCGAATACAAGGTCCGGCATGCTTTCGTAATCATAAGCTTGCACGATACGTTCGGCTTCTTTTCGGTCTACGGCTTCTACGTCTACGTTGGTAACGCAGGACGTGCGTTTCTGGACCTGCACGTTGAATCTCATCATTTTCTCCTTGAAAAGTGTTAAAACCCAATATTTTGTAACAAACGGGGGTCATCCCAGCAACCCCGTTTTAATCCTTGAAAACCGAGTCTATATTGTCTTTGATATCTTAATTAAACCAACCGTCTGGGAATTCGCCCTCGATGAGGTCACTAAGCCCGAGTCCATTCCAGTCATTATTCGTAATGATGGCTAGACCCCATGCCGGTTCTTCGTCGTCTTCGTCGTCGTCTTCGTCGTCGTCTTCGTCGTCTTCGTCGTCGTCTTCGTCGTCTTCGTCTTCGTCGTCTTCGTCTTCGTCTGTGAAGTAATTCTCGATGTCATAGTCTTCGTCTGTGAAGTAATTCTCGATGTCGTAAGAGTTCGATTCAGCGTAAGACCCGAACTCTCTAGTGTCGTAGTAGTCATCGAAGCCCACGACTTCTTTGAAGTACTTGTATAGGGCTGTGGCAAGTTCGTCAGGGTCTTTAGCATCGAATATGGAATAAAGCAACTTAGCGTTTCCTCGGAATTTTTTCTCGAATTCTGCTGAACCACATGTTTTAGCTTTTAAATTTTCAAGCTGCTGTTGAACGCTAGTCCAGATTTTATGCTGTCTTTCTGCTTTTTCTTTAAAGTATTCACTGACCATGTCTTCTCCTTTAAATAGTGTTTTCGAACCCAATACGTTATAACAAAAAGGGGCAGAGGAGTCAATCCCTAGTGGGAGGTTAAAGACCGCAGCAATTGTTCGCGTATTTCTTTCACTGTTCCCATAGCGCAGCCCTTAACGTACCTGTCAGCGTGTTTAGATTTAAGGATGTCCAATTCTATAAGCGGGTCTTCCCAGCGCCCTTTAATACAGCCCCGAGCATATTCACATGCCCACCAGACATTTTGTGATATCATGGGTTCAGCGTCGTACCAGCGTCCTTTTAAGACATCTTTTGCATAGTGGTATGCTCTTTCTGGGTTACTTATAAGATAAGGCTCTGCTTCTCTGAAACAGCCTTTTATTACATTTTTTGCATAAAGCACGGAATTATCTGGGTCTTTGGCTAAATTAGATTCAGCATCGTAAAACCTGCCTTTTAAGACATCTTTGGCATAGTAGTAAGCCCATAGAGGATCAATTTTTATGTATTGTTCGGCCTCTGGCCACCGGTCGCTAATAATCCAGAAAGCATAATTGTATGCTCGTTTTGGGTCTTTCATGATTGTTGGTTCGGCTTCTGCCCATCGGCCTAGCCCTATGAATTCTCCTCGGTATTTGAAGCATAGGTCTTCGTCTTGTGCAATGACTGGTTCTGCTTCTTTCCATCTTTTTTTAAGGACATCTTTTGCATAGTGGTAGGCGGAGTATGGATCGGTGATTATGTATTTTTCTGCTTCTGGCCAGCATCCTTTAATGACGGTTTTGGCGTAGAGGTAGGCGTTTTTCGGGTCTTCTATTAGCATCATTTTCTCCTTGAAAAGTGTTAAACCTAAAATTATATAGCAAAAAGGGGCGGAAGAGTAAATCCCCCACCCCATGCTTTCCTCGTTGGAAATGGTACTATTCCTCTTCTTCACCCACCTTATAAATGAGCTGCGACAGTAAGCAATCTTTAAGCGGGATATCGGTCCGCTTGCCGAGGTAGCTCGGTTGGTAGAGGGCGTTGCTAGGCTTCCTGGCGTAGAGGTATTTGATCTCGACGATATCGCCCATTTGTGGGAAGTCGTGATTCACAGGGATAGTACAATTCCCGACAGTAATCATATTCTTGCCGAATTTGTACTCACTCAGAGGTTCAGGTTTATCCTCTATAAGACTAAGTGATACTGACCTTTTATCATTGATTTTAGTCACTATAGCCGAGCAGCTCTTGTAGAATTTATGCTTCAGATAATTCCCACCACTAGCCGGACGACCTGTTTTATAAAAGGCGGTTTTTAGCTTGAATACTACGCCTTCGGCAGATTGTAGCTTCTCGAAAGCCTTGATTTTTTCTTTGCCGGTATAGCACTTAACGACCTTGAGATTAGTATCATCGATGCCATCGAAAAGTTCGACAAGAGCTTCATACCTTTCTTCGAAGGTATTTTTAGCTGCGAAATCCATCGCCTGAAGTCTCAGGAGATCAAAAACGTGATAGACGCTGCCGATCAATTCGCCGTCGATGATGTAGTTCTGAACTGAGGTACTTAGTAGGATATCATACACTTCTTTGGGGATCGTAGCTTCCCGACCGGTCCGGCTAACCGCAGTAATACTGTCTTCCTTCCGAGTCACGACCATGCGGACGCCGTCCATTTTCTCTTGCATGATCCAAGAGTCGTCTATTAGCAGTTGTTTGAGTTGGTATTCGTTTATAGGGTTTAGTAGGTTACAGATTGATTCGAATGGTTTGTCGGTATCAGGCACTAAGATAGGGTTGCTTGTGCTCTTGAAGCTATCAGGCGTCGGCACGTAGCCCTTCGAGGTCTTGTCGGATATCTTCTTGTGGTATATCGAGATAGCTTTGTCTATTGAGACCGGTGATTTGGTCTGCGTTGCACTTTGCAGTGCGGAGCCTCTTCGCCCCCATGAGCAGTTGACGATATATCCGCCATCAGCTTCTTCTAGGGTCACGTTATAGACTTTGTCGCTGGTATCGTCTTTAAAATAAAGGCTGGTCGATTGCATCACTACAGTGTTCATCATTTTTCTCCTTGAAAAAGTGTTAAAACCACACCATATTATAACAGATAGAACCGCTTATGGCAATACTTATTAAGAACATTCGCAGATAGATTTGCAGCAGTTCTCGTGATCCCATTCACCGTTTGGTTTGGTCGTTATGCCTTTAGCCGTCACTGTTACCCGTGTGCCGTCGCCAAACATGCGTTTGAATAGATCGGGGTCGATAGGAGCGAGAGCCTTTTCTACTATTTCTGTCAACCGGCAGGTATCAGTCCATATCTGCAGAAGCTCTTGAAAGATCTCTTCGGTGTATCGAAACAAATGACCTTCTGTATTTGTTTTTATGTTTTTGTCGTAGTATTCTTGGTATTTCTCGTTGCCATCTTTAGCCAGTTGTTTCATGAGGCCTCTAAACATGCAATTTAGCTCTTCACCGGCGCAGTCCATTATTTCATCTATGCTTGTTTCGAGTTCTTTTATCTTTTCCGCACGTTCAGTATTTGCAAAATCACATTCCGGTTTGGTCAGCGTAGGGAATACACTACTTATTTCATCCAGACGTTCATCTTTGATAGGCTTTTCTTTTACCTTTTTTAATCTCTCAAGCTTCTTGGTGAGACTCGCGTATTCTCTGTGTAAAGCAGCTATTTCACGTAGACCGGCTTTTGGTTTGTCGATATAACCATCAGATATATCCCCTACACTGATGCCGTTGATGTAAGTTAAACAGTCTTCATTTCTGACCCAGAAATCAGTGCCGCAACTACGGCCGCCATATTCTGACTGTTGGTTCCACCCGAAGCTTTTTAAGTCTTGGTTTTCTTTAAATAGTTTCTTGCTCTCTTTAGCGAAGATACTGATTAGTTTTCTTTTGTTGACTTTGTTAAAAATCTTTAATCCGTTCATCATTTTTCTCCTTGAAAAAGTATTAAAACCACGCTGTATTATAACAGACTAGCGTCGGCCAGACAATATCTTAATCGTATTCGTCTCGAGGTCGACACTTTTTTACCAAGTCCTTTTTCGATATACCGAACGCTTTAAGATATTCATTTAGCTTTTCTAAGGCATAACTATTTTTTTTTGCAACTCGGTACAGAAAAGGCTCAGCATCAAGATCTCTGCTTTTCTTTTCATTTATCGCACGATCTATTTTTCGGACAACAAACATTAAATCTGAATACATCCAGGCGTTCACGTCGTGGGCAGCAGCGGCTGCGTCTGTGTTGTCCATTAATTTTCTCCTTGAAAAAACTGGCTGACGTAAGGATTGTTACACTAGTTCAACAAGAATTTAGTGCCAGTACGCCAGCCATATCCAATTGTAACAAACATGGTTTACAGTGTCAACCTTTAATCTTCGTCGTGTTCTTCGTCGTCTTCATCTTCGGTGTCGCAGGACACCGTCTCCATCGTGACCCGCAGGAGGTGGTTGTAGTCACCGCTCATTGCGTCCTTGAAGTATGCTTCGATTTGGTCTGTCCCGACCTTGGCACGACGCAGAGCTTTCTTCACCCTACCGAGAATGGCAAAGGCATTGCCGTCTTCGCCGACTAATTTTACGCTAACTTCTGGGAATTTGACTGTCATCTTCTATCTCCTTAAGTGTGATTTCCGAACCCAAACTATTGTAACAGACGGAGGGTCTGGCGTCAACGGTATTCCCAGTGGTACTTGGGCCGCCGATGTGCATTCATCCAATTCCAGGGGTGTGCCTCTCGGGGTGTATTTCCCGCTGGTGGTGTATTCCGCTGCTCGTCTTCGTTCTCTATTTTGGCATCTTTGCTTCCATATTCGTCATTAGATTCTTCGACTTTTGCTTCAATCGTCATTTCTATCTCCTTAGTATGATTTACGAACCCCAAACTATTATAACAGACGGGGGTCGGGCGTCAACCCCCGTGTTCCGGCGTTTAGTCCAAGTTGGGAGTCTCATCATCGAAATCAGTGTGGATCGTCGGCACTGTCGGGGCAGGTTCGGGAGCTTCGTCTCCGTAGGTCCTGCGACTCATTGGGGTAGATGTCCGCATGTCAACCCACACTCTGTGCTCGTGGTCGCTCCAGATCGGAAGCTGCTCTGGCATTTTGTGCTGTAGCTTAGCACGTGCCGCCTGCCAGCGTCCGAGATACATCATTTTCCACGTCCCGTATTCGATTTTGTTCGTCATAGTATCCTCAATTTCCTGCCAGGAAATCCTCGGGACTTTCTTACAGGCTTCCCTGAAGGCGTCGAAGGACTCTTTGTAGGGTTGCATCGGATCGACGAAGTACTCATCGACTTTCAGTTCGATCAGCTTCTCCACGAAGGTTTCGATGTGCTCTTCGCTCATACCTGGCATCACCGGCGAGACGTTGACGTGCGTCCTTATCCCCGCTTCCTTGAGCTTCTTGACCACATCCCATCTCCTTTCGGTCGTCGGGCTGTAGGGCTCGATTACACGTAGCAGATCTGGTGGGAAGGGCGTGACTGTGAAGTGAACGCGGGCGTTTGGAAGCTGCCGTATCAGGTCGACATCCTGCAGTACTAGTGGAGATCTGGTGAAGATCCCGACCTTTTTGAACTTCGGAGCGTCTTTGTGCAGCAGGGCAGTGAGAGCTGCTCTCGTGATTCGGTGTTTTATCTCGGCTGGTTGGTACGGGTCGGTCATAGTGCCGAGCACTAGTCGCGCCTCGTTGACGGCGATTGATCGACCTTTTCCGAGATTCACAACACCCTTGGCTATTTCTTTCGGGAGCTTTTCTTCGAGATGTTCCCTCACCCTTACGAACTCGCCCCAAGGCTTTGTGTCGTCTTTGATGAAGAATCGTACGTAGCAGTACGAACACCCGAATTCGCAGCCGACGTACGGGTTCATGCATACATCATATCCTGAGAAGGTGCTTTTGGTGAGAAGCTTACCTCTTGTCGCTACTGTCCGCAGAGCTTTACTGGCCATTTTCCTATCTCCTGTGTGTTTTGGGGGCGGAAGTCGCCCCCTCCCCCCTTTATAACACGTCGAATAGTTCCAGTAAATATGTCACGGCGTGTAGGTCAGCTCTCTATCGACACGCAGGGCACTTTTGTGATAAGTCCGGTACACGTCCTTGTGCTCGTCGTGGTGGTCGATGATCTTTAGGCATACGCATTCGATGCCCTCTTTCGATACCCACTCCCTCTCCACAACGCCCACTCGCAGTTGACCGTCTGCTCTGTATTCGCCAATCACGTACATCATAGCCATGTTTCTATCTCCCGTGTGTCTCTGGTCGCCACCTTGGCTTCCATGCTGTATTGTAACAAGCGTCTCTGGTCTGGCAATAGGCCGGCATGGATTGACAGAGCTAATCACGATTGTTATAATGTATTACGATAAAAATGGGCTATAGCTCAACGGCAGAGCAGTTCGCTCATAACGAATTGGTTCTTGGTTCGAATCCAAGTAGCCCAAACTAATGGAGGCATGATGCAGACTATATTCAAGGATCCGATCTACGTAAAGCTTACCGAGCCTGGCAAAATGTTTTTGCGTCGGAGGTGTAAGAATATCAACGCGGCTAAACTCGACGCGACATTCAGGAAAAGCGTAAGGCTGATCAGCTACAGGCCTCTTGAGAAGGGCTTTCGGGTCACGTTTGTCAACGGTAGACATGATAAGGCGGAAGAGTATTTTGTCAAAGAGGACTGGGTAGAACAAAGCCAAGAGATCAAAGACATTATGGCCAGAATCAGGCAAGAGCTTTTTGGCGGGTAGGATTGACGGCCTCGTTCTCCTTGTTATAATATTTTGTGGAGGAAACAACAGGACATAAAGCCAGTGCTAAGAAGAATGCGACTCTTTTTCGATGTGAGTTGCTCCTTGAGATCCGGCACTGGCTTTATAAAACACAAGGGAGAATGAGATGAAGATGAAGTCAAAGGGATCAGTCAACACGCACAGGCCCGCAGTGGGCCACAGGAGCCTCGGAGGCAGAGTAATGGGCGACCGACGCCTCCGGAGGTTGAAGACTAGGGCTGCTGGTAAAACGGCAGCCCTAGCTCAATTCTAATAAGGATAACCCCAGTGCGGCACTAAACCGCCGCACACTTTCTCAACATGTTCCTTAGGAATACAACGAAACATAACACCTTTATCTGCTCTCGGAAAAGAGGCGCGGTGATTCTTTATATCTGAATCACCTTCAGCCTTGGTCGGATAAGTCGAGTCGCCGAACAATTCCCATGAATCACCCTTGCTACTCGACTTTTTAAGCTTCACTAAAACAAACATACAGCCTCCTATTGTTCATCTTCTTCGATTACCCACTGCCCGACAAAATTCCCGTTGGCGTCAGCGACTCTTTTGCCGGTATTGCCCTTGGCTATCTCGGCCGCTATCGCTCTTAATATTCTCGGTAATTCCTCGTGATTCTCGAAGGCTTCGTTTTCCATGTCTATTTCGCAAGAAAATATTCTCATCTTTATCTCCTTTGTGTGTTGTTTCCGTCCCAATATAGTGTAACAGACCTGACGGGGAGGTCAATATGAAAAAAGGGAAGGCGGAGCAAACTCCTCACCCTCCCCCACACAAGGAAACCGATCGCTTTTATATTTTAACTAGCTCGTAAAGGCCGCCGCCGAATGTTTTTAGCTTACCGAGCCTTACCAGTTCTGTCCAAACCTCAGGCGGAAAGTCGAAGGGCGGCTGGATAGCCACTATACTCGATGTACTTCCGCTTGTCATCTGTCTTGTGCTTACTTTGGAATCTTCGACAAGCTGCGTAAGACCAAGTTTCTTTTTATAGGCTTTGAACGCTTTCTTAACGATTTTAGGGTCCATTTAGACGCGTCCTTTTGTTTTTTCAGTGTGATCGAACAACCAGACTAGGAATTTGTCTTTATTGGTCGGTACTTCTACCTCTACAGGTTGGTCCTTGAGGTTCTCGAGCTTTTTGGCTTTTTCTTCCGCTTCCAAGGCACGGTATTCAGTGACCAGAGCGGTTTTAGCTTGTTTAGCTTCACCTTTCGTTCTAAAAAAGTGATAAGTTTGGTTGCCGTCCACTAGCTGGTATATTCTCATCTTCGTCTCCTGTTGTTAGTAAAACCCAAACTATTTACATAATACACATTCTCCTCATAAAATATCCTTTCTGAAGTCCTCGAATTTTTTCATTTTTCGCTGGGCCATCGTTACTGCTTCTTTAGCACTACTTCCCCACGACCAACTTAATTCTTCGTCGTCTTTATAGATCGTACATCTGGTCTTCCCGTAGGCGTCCTTATCCAAAAACTTGCCAAGAACGTTCTTTAACACTTGGTTGAGTGATACTCCTAGGGAGGTCTCATTATCGCCAGCGTTATTTGTCAATTCTACTTTAAACATTTTTGGCGTATTTTCTGGCTGTTTCTAAAAGGTTCGGAACTAGTCCAAGAACAACGAAGGATGCTTCTCGCCATGCCTTGGCTTGTGCCATCCGGTCATTTACGTTAAGGATACTGACGTAACGCAAGGTGTCGCGTTGATAGGGGCAAATGGAGCCTACTTCTTTATGCTCCTTGAGATTAGCCTCAATCGGGGCATTCGTGACTAGAACGCTGGTTGGTGGCACGTTGTCCTCGATGATGTCCACGTAGATCGATTCTTCAGTCGTCATTCTTTCTTCTCCTAAAAGTGTGTTTTTCGAACCCAATACTTTGTAACAGACGGGGTTGCTGGGGCAACCCCCGCTTTTCTCCTTGAAAACTGAACTATTCGTCTTCGTCGTCGTCGTCGTCGTCGTCGTCGTCTTCGTCGTCAGAACCATCGGCCATCTTGCTTTCTTTGCCGGCTTCAAGGATTTGGAATTCACCATCGAAATTATGAAAGGTGACGACAAGTTCAGTCGCATTCGCCAAGGCTTCCAGTAGTTTCGCTGGGGCAGGAACACCAATCAGGCTACATGCTTCTGGTAGTACTTCTGAAAGCGATACGATGGTCGATTTAGACCATTCTTTCTTTGCTGATTTTAAATTGATGCCATAAATAACTAGATTTTCATAAGTTCGCTTTTGCCATCTATTTGGGTCCCATTTACAGCCTTTATCATCGCGAGGATAGTCAAAACAGTAAGTTGCTCGACCGGATTTATCAACCCCTATCCTGTGTTTTTGTAGCATATTAGGCCCGCAATATGAAACCCTTAGCCTAAACTCAACGAAATCATCACTACATTGCGTTAACCAAATATTACTTGTCGACCAAATTTTAGCATCAGTCATTTCAATTCTTCTCCTAAAAGTGTGATTTCCGAACCCGAATTTTTGTAACAAACTAGAATCACCAGAGCAATACTACAACTTAATAGCTTCGACGAGTATTTCGATAAGGATATTCTTTGTTATGGGCGTAGCATTAGAATCTAAAACCGCTTTAACTTCTTTATAAAATCTTTTCAGTGTTTTTAGTGCTTTAGTTCGCTTTATAGCAAACGTAAGTGCTCTTTTTTGTTTCCTTCTGGCTGCTCCTGCTGTACCGGTCGCTGGGGGGAAAGCGATAAAATTTTCTAAAACCATTTCTTCTCCTTAAGTGTTATTTCCGAATCCGAAATTTTGTAGCAAAATGGTCCGGAACGGGCAATACAATAAAAAATACGTTATGAAGCTTAATAATATCATAGAAGGTCGAAAGAATGCAGCTTATAAGTCTGCTTAGACCTCAGTGTACGCGACGCTGGCCTTCTTCCCAAACATCGCCTGAGCCGTTTTCTCGGCTAAGTTGTGACCCAGTGACCGAATCAGTAAGTTTGGTATTTCAACGCCTTTTTCGTCATATACGATGAAAACTTTTGTGCCGAAAGTACCGATAATCTTGGTTTCGCTCATTTTTCTTCTCCTTAAGTGTTATTTCCGAACCCAAATTATTGTAACAGAAGGGGCTGCTGCGTCAACCCCCTTTTCCTTGTTGGAAATCTGATATACCATCTACCACCAAGAATCGTAGAAGACGGCCTTTCCGGCTTCGATAGCCTCTCTGGCATCTTTGATGAACTCAAGGTCAGCTTTCAAGCTTTCTTCGTCAGGCGGATTGTCGCCAAAGAAAAAACCTCTGGTGCTTGGGAGTTTATTGGCGGTTATGTCTTGCTCTAGACGGTCTAGGTCTACTTCAGTGAGCCTGAGGGTTACGCAATTAAACTCTTCAGCGCTTCCACCTTTTTCGCGGTAGCGTTTTTCCATCCACCCGTGTAGATTGTGGTGTTTTCTCCACCATTTGAGCGTATCTGACGATTTGTTTAGTTCGTCGCTGATTACCACGTCTGTAGCGTCTTCGGCCACGAGTTCTTTTGGTATCGCGAAAGCGTGCATGTCTAGTCCCATTTTCTATCTCCTTAAAAAGTGTGTTAAAAACTCAAAATCTTGTAACAAAGGGAGTCACTGTGTCAATCCCCCGGAAAATCGAGTCCATTTTTATGGGAGGCGGTTGCCGTCGCGACCACCCCATCAGGCAGATCGGTGCTGGCTACTATGTCGCATTTTTCAGTCAGGTCGGCCAAGCACCTAAGGATCTTATCTTCGGTTTGCCAGTCGGCTCTCACGCGGAAATTCGCGTCCCAATCATAACCTTCGACTGAGAAGCTAGGCAAATTGGTATGTCGTAGACCACCAATGATAATACCAACTATTTTCCCGTCTCTTTGTGCCGCAAACATGCTTCTAACATTTTCTGCTAGCTCCTTAGTCGCACAGGCGACAACATGGGCGTCAGCAGGGGCATTGCCGTTGACGTCAAAAACTACCGACCAACACTCCCATAAGGCCACGGTTTTTGTCTTTGGCCCGATTTCGTGCTTGGTCATCATTTCTTCTGCGTTAAACATCATTCGTCTCCTTATGTGTGTTTCGAACCCAAAATCCCGTAACAAAGCGGGGTCGCTGCGACAACCCCCGCTTTCCTCTCAGGAAACCGTACTTATTCAGCAGCCCCGAGCCAGACGATCTGGACGGTGCTCCGTTGCCCGCGGTCTGATGCCGATGTGATGATGGTCACATCGTTGATTTCCATATAACCTGTTGCTCGCCAAGACGAGGTGTCTTTTCCGAACAGCTTCAGTTCAATGTTGTTGTTAAGCTCTTCCGTTCTCAGATCGCGGTCCAGGACCAATCCTGTCCCGTCGGCTGCTTCGTAGAAGGTCGAAGCTTTTTCTCCAACTTCGTCCCAAATGATGACCACCACGTTTTCAATTCTCATATTCTCTTCTCCTTTGTGTGTGATTGTTAAACCCAGAATATTATAACAAACGGGGGTCGCTGGGGCAACCCCGTTTCCAAAGAGGAAACAGTCTATTCTTCATCGTCGCCTAGGTCGACACCTAGTTTCGCGATGATTTCTGCTGTCTCGATCTCATCTAATCTGGCACTCGATACGATAATGATAAATAGCCAATCTTCCTGCCCCATCGTCCACGTACACCATAGCGCCGTATATTTAAAATCACTCAGATACTTAACGGGGCCAATAGGGCAATCGTAATTGCTCTTGTTTAAACTGCAGAGATGGTCCATAACCGGCCAGATGAATTGTTCGTGTTCGGTCTCGATTTGTGACCGTGACCATTCGCGCGGGTTACCATCATAAATTGTCAAGTGACGATGATACATTCTTGTCTCCTTTGTGTGTGTGATTTTTAAACCCAGAATATTATAACAAGCGGGGGTCGCTGGGGCAACCCCGCTTGCGGATTCGACTATATCGGCCTGACCCAGAGCTTACCGATCAGTTGCCATACTTCGTCGTCGGAGGCGGTGTCTTTCGTGTATTCCGGCTTCATTTTCCAAACATCGATGTTGAGAGCGTCGACAACAGCCCCGTCGTAGGCGATCGTGTCTTTTGTGACGCTCTCGATGTCGCAATAGCATTGTGAATCGGTGTCGCGTTTGTCGAAGGTCGCCGCGTAAAGGAGATGCCCTTGGTGTCCGTCGTGTTCAACGCTGAACAGCGCTAACAGCTCGCTTCGTTCGTCGCAGAGAATTGACTTCTGCGTGTCTTTGTAGACTAGCTTGTTGATCTTCATTTCTTTCTCCGTGTGTGTTTCGCGGTTGCCACTGCGGTCTCCGCTTCTTCTTTGTAACAAAGCGGGGTCGCTGCGACAACCCCCCTGCCGCCTATTTAGAAAGTGCGATCGAGATCAGCTGCATTCCCGCCGATCTCGACATAGAGCGCCTTTAGCTCATCGATTGTACCGCCTGCTTCGCTGGCCGTGATGCCCCCAGCCCATAATTGCAGGATCTGTGTTTGAATCGCAGACCGCAACTGACCCATCTGCTTCGTGTTGATCGTCGTCATTTTCGTCTCTCCGTGTGTGTGTTTCGAACCCAAAATCGTGTAGCAAGCGGGGGTCGCTGCGTCAATCCCCCGCGGAGTTTAGAGACCACCTCTTGTCGCGGTCTTTTCGGGGATCGCCAACAGCCCGTCTCTCGTTCTGTTGAGCCGCCCGAGCTTGACCAGCTCGTTCCAGACGATCGGGGGGAAGTCAAGATCGAGTGGGGCGTTGATCGCCACGATCGTGCAGGTGCTCCCACCGGTCAGTTGTTGGTGCTGCCACTTCGAGTCTTGGACCAGCTGGGTGATGTTCAGTCTCTTCTTGAAGGCTTTGTAGGCTGCCTTCACCATTTGCTTGTCGACCATTTCGTCTCTCCTTTGTGTGTTGCGGTTGCCGCCTTGGCCCCCGCTTACTTTTTATAACAGACGTAGGCCGATGGGTCAACATGCCTTGGTTCGGTTTTCTTCTCTTATCCGCATCAAAATAAGGCCGAGGTTATTTTGACCTTTGCCGGTCTTTAGCGATATCCCCCAATAAGTGTCATTCCAAATGTTACCCTCTTCCAGAACCGCGTCCTTTGTTGCTTCCAGCCAATCCCTGAGGCCAGGAAAGCTGAATTTGATTTTGCAAATGTCATACATTGTTTGGTTTTTAATCGCTTCCCAAATCACCTGATCGAAATCCTTCAGGATTCCTCGTTTTCCGCCTGCTCGTTTCGCCGAGCCTGGCGTCTTTGCCTTGGCGATGGTCTTTCGCGTCTCAATATCTCTCGTCTTCGCTGCTTGAAAGGCATGTTCGACTGTCGGGTATTCTATGCCATCATAATTTATCGGCGAAGGCCAAAAATTACTCAAGAAGGCATGATTTCCGGTAAATGTCTTTATCGTCACCATTTTATTTCTCCTGTGTGTTTTTTAAGCCCAACATATTATAACAACTTAAAGGCGCTTGTCAATATGAAAAAAGGGAAGGCGGAGCTAACTCCTCACCCTCCCCCACACAAGGAAACCGACTTGTTGCCCGTAGGCTTTTAAGGTGCGTTATTTATGCTTGCTCTCCGGAAAGACGAGAGCTTCGTCTTCGTTTAGGGTTTCTCTGGTAGCCAACAGGACGACCACATCTCTCATCGATCCTGCGTCATCGTCCCACGACGGTGCAGGGTAAGAGCCAACCAAAAACGAGGCTATGCCTTGGATGTGGTTTGTGACACCTGGGGCAGCCATGACGGAAATCTCAACGTCTGGTCCTTCAAGAAGCAGCTTAGCTAGCTCGTGTGTGAACATTTTTTATCTCCTTTGCGTGATTGTTAAACCCAAAATCTTATAACAAGCGGTGGTCACCGAGGCAACCCCGTTATCGGTTGCTGCGCCAACCCCAATGTACGGTCCAATTGAACTGGAGTTCTGCATCGTACTTACAAAAGGCAGTCTTACCGTCTTTAGATAGTTTCACAAAATACATAGTCCTCCCACATACGATTGTTTGCGTCTCTTCCTCGACTTCGATGCTACCGTATTCGTCCTCTTCAGCTTCAATCGACATCTTTTGTCTCCTCTGTGTGATTGTTAAACCCAAAATCTTATAACAAGCGGGGGTCGCTGGGGCA
>Ga0181348_1000451_pt1 | contig 17837 bp, 29 predicted proteins | sample Su13VDMM110DN_FD_130092 | JGI IMG/M metagenome (GOLD analysis project Ga0181348, IMG submission 130092) | Freshwater viral communities from Lake Michigan, USA - Su13.VD.MM110.D.N | ecosystem: Environmental > Aquatic > Freshwater > Lake | place: USA: Michigan | collected 2013-07-16
GAAGAGGAAGGGACAATCGCGGTAATCCACAGCGGACACCGATTTCGTCGACCCCCCCCCTGTTTCTGATGAAATAATGGCATGGCAATGGTTGGATAGAAACGCCATGCCATTCTCACGCTAGAAACGCCACTATTTTTTTAGGTCGGCTTGCGTCTTGCGTGCGTGGCATGAGGCGCACAACGCTTGCAGGTTTGATCTGACGAGGCGCAGGTCTGGAGCCTGTGAGATAGGGACAATGTGGTCGACGAGTGTGGCTGCAGTCAGCCGACCAATGAAGAGACACGCACGGCATAGACCTTCTTCCGAGCGAACCATCCGAGAAAGTTTATGCCAAGTTGCGTCGTAACCGCGCTTGTGTGATGCCTCTCGATGATCAGGCAATCGCGGCTGCTTTGTTTGCGGCGCACGCTGACCCAAGCGCGGCGGTCTATTCGGCATGCTTGTAGCCCGACTTTAACAGCACGCGGGCAATGTCTGTCGCAGTCGATAGCACTGCTGCCTCGTCAAGCAGCGGCAGCGCAGCATGCAGCGTCTCGTGTATGAGCGTGTCAATGCGTTGCGCTGGTGTCATCGATGCACGGATGCAGATCGTTGGCCGTCTGCCCGGTGGATGGTCGCATGTTCCCCACGCCGTGCGGCTGATCTCGCTGCTCTTGACGAACTTGACGCGCCACATGATGCCGCCGATCTTGCATGTGAAGTCATTGGGCATCGAGCACCTCCCAATTCATGCGAGGTCGCATCACGCTGCGATTCGATGTGGTCGCCTTCTGCAATTCATAGTCGACAAATAATCGAATCCACTTTTGCCGGCACGGCTTCGGGCCGCTACCAAGTTGCGCCTCGTATCCTTGCGCTCCGTCCTTGTATCCCTTTGCCAATGTGCCCACACGAATGAATGAGCAGAAGCGATTGTGTACGCGATACGCACCGTTCTGACTCGAGAGATACTCGCGCTGAACACCGATGATGTTTGAATTGTGATCATGCCCGCAGACAATCGCATCGCATGACTCAATCCAACTGAACATATTCTTTGCCGCGCTAAATCCACCGCCTGCGCCGTGAAAATACTTCATCGTGAATGTCAAGTGATTGCCACCTGCTTCGAGTTGCACCTTCATCCATCCACCGTATCCACCCGCTCCAACCTGTGTATTTTTGCACTTGCTTTTGAGTGCGCGCACCGTGTGAGAAACTGGACAGGTCTCGTGGTGACGAGTCCATGATGTCTCATGATTGCCAGCCCCAAAGAACACCCAACGCTCCGCAGCACCTGGCACTTCATCGCATAAGAACGATGCCGTCTCATCGATGCACTCGTCAAAGTATGCGGTCGCCGCAAGGTTAGATCGCAGTCGCGCCTTGTCCTGTCTCGCATCGGTGCGGCCTTGGCATAGGTCGTACCAATCTCCATTTGAAATGATCATTGCGTCACGCTTGACTGCGGTCTGTAGCAATCGCTTGAGCACTGGTCGATCGCACTCGCCGTCAAAATGCACATCGCTTAAAACAAGAATCCATCGCTCCCAATTCTTTAATTGCGACGCGGTATCTTTTACGATGTGGATGTTGCGACCGTGATGCGTGACAATCCAACTTGGTTTCACGCTCTTGGCCATTACTTCTCCCCGATTAGATTGAGCAACTCCCTCGCAAACTGTGGCGCATCACTGACCCGCATCATCACGATCCAGTTGTTCTCGCCGTCTTGCCTAAACACGACGACTGGCGTTTGACCGGGAGCCGCGTCCATTTCTGCCTGCTCAACCCAATCGGTCACGGCGACACGGCAGTATCGCTTGCACTCGACATGCAGATTGCCCGTGCCCTTGAGATCAGCATCACCAGCGTCTCCGCAGTACTGCACCGATCGTCTTGCCTCCGTACAGTTCCAATGCTTTGCAAGTTCAGCGGCGCACTCGCGCTCGCCGACTTTTCCTTTGGTACGCGAGTGGCTTCCCATTGCCTATATCGTCCCTAGTATATTTTCGCTCGCAAGAGGGTTATGCATATTGAACACAACATGCATATCAACTCTCCGAAAAGTATGCACGATCCTTGTCCCACCGATACCGCCCGATGTAGACCCACTTGCCGTCGGGCATGCGGGTGTATAAAGCCTCCGTATATTCGCCCTTGAGATGCAGCGGAACCTCACGGTCGAGGCACTCGCCGCGCACAACCCCGAGCCGAATATTCGTGTCCGATCGCGAAGGCTGTATCGTGTCGCCGCAGCACGGCCCGCCGATGAGCACATAAGTGATGTCGTCATTCTCGGGATCGCTTTCCACCGTTGCATTTTCTCATCGAATCGCCCGCTCGCAATAGCGGCAATATCGGGTAATGCTTCAAGAGTCGATGCGACTCCGTGCGAATGAACTTGATCTCGCCGGGCTTGCAGTGCAGCAGAAAGAAAAGGAAGTTCCGCGTCTGTGCGATCGTCCGTTGCTCTTCGTCTCGTGTTGTCATTTGACCCACTTCCCTTTTGGCTCTTGGTTCGTGTTCGTCCGTGGCCTCAACCCGATATCAATCTCACGGATGTGGTCGCGCTCGCGCTGGCATTGCTCAAGCCTGATCTGCAACGACTCCAGCTCTCTGATCTTTACCTCCCACACCGTTATCAGGATCGACACCTCCCGAAGCCGCTGTGCATCTCGCTCCGACCCGAGCGCGGCGACTCGGACGGCGATCCTGAGGATGATGTCGGCTTGGGTCATATAACTTTATCGGAGGTTCTGCCTCTGCCTCCGATGTCCTCCGATCTTTTGGCGATGCCCCAAAGCGAGGTCGGGATCGAGTGGAGAGGCGATCCCTGTAAGGGTCGCCTCTCCACTCTTTCCCGCCCCCCATCATTGGAGAGGCGATCATTGGAGGCTTCTATATATAGAGCCTCCGATAAAGTTATTGGGTACATATTGTCACCCTTTTGTATGGCCCACGATCGGTCTCGCCGACGAGCAAACCCGCTCCGAGTGCGATCTGTCGGAGCACCTTGCAACGGTTGGCGGTGAGTTTGTAGCCGAGGGCGATCGCCAAAGCCTGATGGCTAGTGAGTGTCTTTTCGCCCCACACCTCCTCGACGAATCGCTCGGGAGTCCATCCGTCATCCGTCTGACCTTTGCGCTTGAGACGCTTCGCATCCTTGTCTTCGCCAGCGCAACTGAACAAAGGAAATTGCCAGTGCAGAACTTTGGGTTCCACCGGGGCGAAAGACCGTACGGCTGCGTCAAGCACTAAATGGTGCTCGTCCTCGTGATGACGCAGAATAAGATGGCTGTCTGCGGCGCGGCTCATGCTGCCTGCGCCCGAGCCAACATCCGTCACATCCTTGTCGCTTTGGTTTCCTTTGGATGTGTGGTGGATCATCACAAAGCAACAGCCCAACTTCTGCGCCCACTGGTCAATCATGTTGTACACGCCCGCCATCGCTCCGTTGTCATTCTCAGCCATGCCGGCCACAAGGAATCGATAGAACGCATCAAGGATCACGATGTCGTATCTACCCTTCTCGATCTTGTCGAACAGCACTGGCCCGAGTTTGGAGAAGTCGATCAGGTTGCCACGGAGATTCAGCGTGTCAAGGTCTGCGAGTTCGGAGATGTCGATGCCCATCGCATCGCACAATGCGGGTATGCGCCTCGCCGTTGTCTCGCCGTGCAATTCATTGTCGATGAGCAGCACGCGGCTCTTGGCGCATTGAAATCCAAGCCAGTCCCGACCGAGCGATGCCTTGATGGCAAGCGCATTAACCATCCAGCTCTTCCCCATCTTGGGTGCGCTGATGATGTTCATCGTCTCGCCCGAGCGCAGCAGTCCGTAGATGATCGGTCGGCGCAGTTCCTTGTGAGCGGCGACGAGTTTGCAGATCGGCGTGATGACGAGCGCGGAGTCTGCGGCAGCTGGTGTCGCCGCCTCGGCATCTCCGACGCACGGCAAGCGCGGGAACTTGAATGCATTGTTGATCTGCCTCGGGATGTCGAGCAGATCAATCGGCGACAGCCCAAGCGTCTGCGCCCGCTCCTCGATCACCTTGATGGCATCGCCCTCATCCCACGACCGAGCGGCGAGATCGCATGCGACGGTGAAGATGGTCTGTCTGCGACCCGCTGGCATCACATAGCCTTCGTTCAAGAATCGGTGCGACAGGTTGCTCATCGACTTCGGCACTGGCGGCACGACAACTCCCACTCGCTCCGACTCTCCATCCGTCGGGTCAGGAAAATCTGCGAGCGAGTAGGTGTTGTCCGTGTCGACTGCGGCCACATAGCACAGCGGTCGGTGGTCGTACTTGGTATTCACAAAGCCCGGCAAGCGCATCAAGCGCGGAGCGTCGTGAATGCACTTGTCAGAGCCGAGCCGAGCCGCAAGTGCCTTCTGATGCGCACAGTGAATATCCATGTCAAGGCAAGGTTCCGACAACCTCCACCACGCATGCACGCCGCCTCCAGTGGCAACAATCGCGGTCGGCTCAGGGATCAGTGATTCTAAAATGCGCATCTTGGCCTGCTCGATGGTCGTGCCACCGTCAAAGTCTGCGTACAGGCATCGAGCCATGCTCACATCCTTGGCCGTGCCCCCCTTCTTATTCGCTCTCGGGTTGGCGCCGAAGTACATGTCGGTCGCACTGCCTCCGAGTTTCGTCAGGTCGGCAATGATGTCGGGTGCGTCCTTTAGCGTCGTCCACTTCTGCACGCGCATCGCGCCAAGCGTGCGTATCTCGATAATGTCGTCCTCTGCAAAGATGTAGGGCAGCAAGCGATATGCGTGGCTGATGACTTCAGTTTCCATAGTTCACTCCCCACGAGTAGAGGATCCACCACATGCCGATCAAGCCCGCGAGAAGTCCTAGATAGAACGACTCGACGCTGTCGTGCATTCTTTTAAGTTTCATGTCGCATCCTTGCTTGTAAATAAATCCATTTGCTCGCTTGTTTGTATACACGCTGGCGAAAACCAAATGCGCTCCCTGTCATCCGCGCCCTGATAACCGCCGCCTTTATTCCAAGTTAATACCCGCCACCCTATTTTTTCTAGTTCGTTGTGTTCAGTGTCATGCCCGCATAATGCAATTCTTAATGCTGGATTAGTTCCGTTTACAATGCACCATGCTCGAACATCATGCGCTACCGTGTTTGAGTCCTTGGCATAAACTGGATCAGTTTGTGAATACGGCGGGTCAAGCAAGACAGCACATATTCCATTTCTAGCCATAGACAAAGGTGAACAAATTCGCTCCCAATCTCCGCAAGCAATACGCGCACCGCGTAAATTATCTTTTAGCGTATTGAACCATTCATAGGCTCTTTCAAGCATGGCAGATACTTCGCCCGTGCCGCCGTCGCCAAGGTGCGGGAGTTGGCGATTCACGCCCGTGCCGCCGTTGCCAAGGTGCGGGAGTTGGCGATTCACGCCCGTGCCGCCGTTAAGCGTAAGCACTGGCACACCATCATCGTTTAGTTTTGACTGCCACGGCCCGCTACCGTCACACCACCCGCTACCAATCCATACACACGCGCCCCAAGCCCACCAACCCGCAAGTACAGGATCACAAAAATCAGGATCAGCCATCAATTTTTCTGCAAGCGCAGTTTTTTTATTGACCAAAGCCAAGTGTCTTGCATGAAGATCGCATTCAAAAACGGGATTAGAAACGGCGATCGCCGTGGCCATTGGATCACGCTCTACGCTTCGCCAAAAATTTACTATGAGTCCGTCAAGATCGTTAAGAGTTACCCAGCCGTCAAACTTTGCGGGGCGACCAAGAAACACAGCCGCCGATCCCATAAACGGCTCAATATAATTTCCGCATTCTGCGCCAAAATGTGCCCAAATTAAATCCGCTGCTTTTGACTTGCCCCCAAACCAAGGGAACGGAGCGCGGTTGTATTTTGAATTTTTCATCTCGCATCCTTGCGTTTGTTAAAGCGAGCGACGGCTACCGTATAAGCCGCCGCCCGCCGTCCGGGGCTTATCTCAAAACGGAATCTCGGTGTCGTCGACTGGCACAGGATCAGCATGCTTTGTCACGGCCGCAGGATGCGCAGGCAGATACGCCTTGACAATGTTGCTCACCTTGCCGACCTTTGATGTGTACTGCTCGATTGATGCCATGACCCTGACATCCATCAGGCTCTGCTCGTTCAAAGAGCCGCCTCGCTTCAATGGTGGGAGACCGCAGGCGATCACCACCGTATTGATAATGTGCGGCTCATGCACGCCGATCGTCGCAAAGATCCGCTTGTTGTTGCCTTGGAATTCAGTGTCAAGCCACAACTTCAGCGACATCCCATCTTTGTTGTGCTCGTTCACCTTGTACTTGTCGGCGGCAAACTCTGCCTTTGTGATCGTGAATGTGTAAACGCCTTTGGGAAGAATGATCTCCTCGAACTTGCGGTCGGTCTTTAACTCTTGCGGTGCATCCCATATCAGTTTCATTTCTTACTCGCTTTCTTTTCTGACAATTTGCTGTGACCAGTCGCCACCTTGGCGACGAGTCTGTCCCGAACATCTTCACGAGATGTGCTTCCCTTTTCCGCTGCGGCTTGCGCCGACGCGGCTGAAATTTTGTGTCCAAGTTCCTTGGCAATCTCGCTGACTTGCTCGGCTAGACCTTCAATCTGCTCCTCAAGAACAGACTGCTTGAGCATCGCCATCACGCTGCTCGACCCGCTGCTTGATGCAGCAGCTGGTGGCAACGCACGCGCCTCGGGCTGCGCCGACTCAATCGGCATCTCCTCCGCTGGCGTGCTCTCAATCTTTAATAGATGCGGGATGATTGCACAGCCGTGTCGATAGGCTCGACCAGTCGCTCGCGTGATCGCCATCGATCGCACCGAGAATGCCGAGCGTCCCCACGGCGCACGCTCCGCGCTCGACGCAATCGCCGAGCCACGACTGACGGTCTCGCCAGTGTCAATTCGCACGATGGCGACGACAGCCATGTACTCGATCGAGCCGTCGTCTGTTACCTGCTTTACTACCTCTACTTCGGTGCTTGTTACATTGAATGCCCATCCCACCGCTTGCCACCACGCTACGGTCGGATACTGCCGACCTTGGATGTTGACGATGAGATGCGAGACGGTCGACGCAATCTCCTTGGCGATTGCCTTTGCCCGCTGCATCTGCGCAAGCGGTGTCGGCTGATCTGTTGACATGATTTCGTTTGTCATAGTTGCTCCTGTAATTTTTTCATCGCCCACGCTGGCAAACCAATGTCAACGACATCGTCCTGCGGCCATCCCGGGTACTTGTTCTCTGCCTTGCATTTCCACCACAGTTTCTGCAACTCGACAAGTCGCTCGCTGTATGCGTCCATCACTTCATCACTCATGCGATAGACCGCAGTTCCAAATGGAGCCGTGGTCTCGACGACAAGAAACACGAATGAGAAGTCGTCAGGCATCATGCGACCAGTCGCTGACATTGCGGAACGCAAAACAGCCCGATACCACGCGGCTTGCAATCCGTATCCAAAACTCGCAATCGACTTCTCAAAATCTCCCGCAAGATCGCGTGTGGTCTTTAAGTCACAGACCATGCCGTGACCGTTCCACGCATCGAGACGAGCCTTGGCAGGGAAGCCGCCGATCTCGCCGAACACGCTGACCTCACGCTTCTTGCATGCGCTGAGGCAATGCTTGATACGCCAATCACGCTCGCACGCGGCGATCATGCCGTCCAACTGCTGCGCCTGATCTGCTGAAATAATGCAGCGACCTTGACCTTGATAAGCCAATTCAAATTCGGCGTGTATTTCCTTGCCTGCTTTTGTTCGCTTGTCAACATCAGGACTCACGACCGCCTGCGCCAAATCATTTTCGGGTTCAAGTTCGGCCGCATGCAGTGCAGTTCCCAATGACATCGCAGGAGATGCCATCGGAGTAGCAAGCATCTCCAGCGCGTGCAGTGGAGTGCTCTTCTGCAAGTATCTAATCAGCGACGACCCGACAGCGTCATCGCTGTGATATGCCTGCGCGGGCAGATTCTCCACAATGCAATTTCGTAGATGCAAAGTCATGCTGCACCTCGCATTTGTCGCCACGCCAATACAGCACGCTGCATCAACGACGACTTCTGCACTTCGCTCACAAGGTCACGCTCAAGGATCTCGCGCACCATGTCGCCCTGCCCAAGCGAGACCAGCGGAATCTCCTTCGGTCGGTCGCCTGCAAGAATCTTCTCGCACGCTGTCATCACGCTTGACGGATCTGCCTCTGCGACTGGATCAAGTAGACGGATCACATCGCCGAGTCGGCATGCGATTGTCAACTGAATCGCCATTGCGCCTAGTCGGAGTTGCCTCGCCTCGCTTGGCTTGGTCGCCTCTATCCTCGCGGCCAATCCTCGAAGCCGATCCATTGCCAATATCACATCTTCTGCCCTGTCGCCCCATGTTGCGTCCTTGCTGCTCATTCTGAATCCTTAGCTGCTCGGCTAGATTGCCAAGCGTTTGGATCAGACGGTCAATCGGGTGCGGATTACAAATCCCGCCAGCCCGACCTAGGTCTGATTGCAGTTGATGAGAGTCCCCACGAGGGTTCAAGTGTTCAAGCCCGAAGCCCCCGCGAGGACACTCATCAGCTGCATTTGTAGTAGTGGAGGGCTTGAACACATGTGCAGCAGAACATGCCTGTTCCTGCTTGTCAAGGGCTGTAGATGATAAATCTTTCCCGAATTGTGAAATTTTTTCTATGCCTGCTTTAAGGGTCGAATCCTTGTGGCGAAGGTAGCGGTGCGTACAATCTACGCTTCGATGACGGACAAGCCGCATGATCACTTCGGGCGGGACTGACAACTCAAATGCGCTGGTGATGAACCCTACCCGCATCCGATGCCACTTGCCACGCCCCTCAATCTTGCATGACTTCATGTCACGATCAAGTCCTTTCTGAGTTGGGTAATCGATGAACACCATCTCGCCTGCGATCACTTGTCGCCACGCTCGCAGCGTCGCCACGACGCTTGCAGATATAGGGAGTGTGTCTCTTCGTCGACTCTTATCTTTTGTGACCTTTAATTCTGCACGCTCAAGATCGATGTCATCCCACCGCTGCCAACGCCATTCACCCCAACGCATGCCAGTGCCGTTGAGCAATCTGTACAGCACAGCGCGGGCGTTGGCGTTGTTGCGTATGCGGCCATCGGGATGACGCGCCGCACGCTCGGCGGCGACGATGAGTCTATTGACTTCGTCTTGCGTGAGTGCGTCTGCGCCTACGCCAGCGCGTCCCCACGGAGCGGGTATCGACACCCAAGGGTTTATACTTAAACGACCTTGAACTACGAGCCAACCCGCGAACTGTCTGCACAGGCTCATGCGATTGCGCACGGTCTGCGGCGATAGTTTGCGACTCATGCTCATCGCACTTAACCATGCGACGCACGATGCAGGTGTGAGTTTTTCGCCTGCGTGATCAACCCAACGCCGCGCCCATCTCCCGGCATTCTTAGAATGATGGCGGTCGTAGCCCTGTTGATCAACGAGCCACACTTCCCACGCGAGAACTTCGTCCGTGAGTGTCAGCATAAGGGTTGTATTGTAGGCTTTATAAGTACAAAGACGAAATAAGCTGCGAAAAGTCTTAAACATTCTCCGACATTCGGTCGAAAGTTATTTGTGCTTTAGCCGCCACATTTGAGAAGTTTAATTGCCACTTAACTTGACAACTTGTGGATGATTGATTTCGCCAGTCCCGCCACCGCGTCCACCGCGCTGGAGACCGTTGCGCCAGTGCCGTCGACCTTGCCATACTTTGCGAGCGGGCACTCGACCCCTGCCAGCGTCACCTTCACCGTGAGCATCGCACGCGGGTTGTTTCCGCAGCCGCACTTGGTGCACCAACCCACGCCGCCCGCGTCGGTCATGCCCTTGTAATCAACAGCCCGATGCTCGCACGGCATACAGATCGCCAGTCGCGCCGCCGCGTCGGCTTCGCTGGCGGGGCCTTGGGTGGCGTGTGCCAGTTCGGCGGCGGCGTATGCCAACGCCTTTGATTTTGTTTCCGCTATTGCTTTGGCGCGGGAGAGTTCGAGTTTTGATTGTGGTGCAATCAACGCGCCATCGACAACCCTATGCGGGCATTGATTGCACACGCCGAATGATGGCTTGCCGCCGTAGTGATCCGCTGCGCAACACCCGCCGCCGTTCATTCCGCACTGGCTCCAGTGGTCGCAGGAAATCATGATAAAACAAAAATAACTGGAACACCTGAACCTACGAAAGTAGACCCATATCCCAAACCCCCATTTACATTTATTAAATTACATTGGTTGTCTTGAGAATTCATCAAAGAAGTACTAGAATCTAATAAAAGCCAAGGATAAGAACCACAACATGGATTAGATAGATTATATGTGGCACAAGCGCAATCATCAAAATAACTGCTTATAGCGTCTTGCATAAATGTATTGGAAAACAAATTTCCATTTATGTCGTAACAGTTCTCATTTGTTCCAACAAAATGACACGCTGTATTTGCATCTATAACAGATGGAGTGCTTAAACAAATAGTACAAGGACTATTAAAGAGAGTAAATACTGCATAGTACATACTAACAATGCAAGGATCATAAGCGCCATTTACATAATTTGCATTAAATAAATTTATTCCGAAAAATATTAAAAAATAAATTTGTACGGTAACCGATGGAGAGCAGTTTGTATATGTATATGATCCTATATTGATTAAAGATGGACGATAAACAATTCTGTTTACCGTTCCATATCCATCGCCTGCGTCGTAAGCAAAACAGCATTTGTACGCCGTAACAGTTTGCGCGGGTAATGTAAAAGTTCCGAGGCCAGTAGATATTGTAAAACTTTGAAAAGTCATTTGATAACTTGATGGCAAACAATTACAAGTAGCGGTAGTGGTACACCCACCACAACAACACTTCCCCATAAGACTCATTTCGCCGACTCCTTAAATGCCGCATTGAACAGCGGCGACGCAGCCCGCTTTGCGGCGATGAGTTCGCGGACAGTTGTCGGGTCTTCGCTCGACATCGCTTGCCGCGCTAGGTCTGCCTCGCTCTGCACGCGGCGCGGGATCCAATTTATGGCAACTCGTATAAGTGTTCCAAGGCCTGTCATCCAAAGCAATGCCACGGCTCCAAGCAAAATTGCACAGAGTAGACCGTATTGCAGCAGTGTCATCCAAAATGGCACTATGTCTTTCACTTGACTTACGGCTGTAGAAATTTGGTTTGTTTCATGCAAGACGACAGCCGCGTCTGCTTTAATGGTCACGGCTGCAGCGACGATCTCGGGTTGAGCGGAGTGCGTAATGATGAACGCACTCCGCTCAGAGATTGAGTGTGCGGCGCTTGACGCGACGCTTGCGCTGGAGGCGATCTCCTTCGTCGCTGAACAGCCCGCTGTGAGGGTGGCGAGAATTATCGCTTGTCGAACCACTTCGCTTTAACCTCGTTAAATCCAAACACCGAGCCGCAGAGCCAGCCAACCAGTAATAGCAGGCAGCCAAAGAAAGTAGTACCGAGAGCGTGAGAAAGAAATTCCATAAGTCCTCCATTATTTCGAGTTCATCCGAGCATCGATCTTGATTGCCAACGCGGCAATCGCTTCAGTGTGCTTTTCGTCGATTGATTGTCCGCGTATGACAGCCTTTGTGAGTTCGGCGGCTGTCACGCGCAACTCTTTCGTGTCCTCTGCGATGCGGGTCAGCACCGCATTCTTCTCGCCGAGTGATGAAACATAAAGACCCAAGGCGATAAGGATGCTGACCAACTGCCCGACCAGCACAGTCGTTTGAAGCGGTGTCAAAGATGTCTTCTTTGCGGGAGCCATTACGCACAGGTTCCGTCGATGGCGTTGGAGACACAGAATGAGAACGCTTGCGATCCATCTGTCGCATTGATTGAAGCGTGCATCAGAACGACCGTTCCAGTAGCGATCGGTTGCAATGTAAAGCCAACCGGGAGATTTGCATTTAGAAAGCCTGGGCCGTTAGATGTCCCGCTTGCCTGCTGCAATGCCTCGACCGTGTTGTACGCAAACCCGATCACTGTAGTTGCACTGGTGATCGCGCTGCCACCCTTGGTCTGAAACTTCTGCACGGTGTCCGTGTATTGCTCGGCTTCTTCCCACGCATATTTCCAGCGTCGATTTGTGATCACAGTTGTATTGGCTGTGATCTTGGCGAGGAATACATTGAGCACTCGCGGCGCATAGCGACTCAAGTCATTCTGTTTTTTCTCGTTGACTTTATCCGTGAGTTTCTTGAATCCTCGCTGCGAGAATGGGCCGAATGAACCATCGATGTTCGGCTTGAGATTCATTAGGTTGTCACCACGCCAAGCAAACTAAATGCTGAAGTGTTGGGGAATGGCTGTTTGTAATAAACTTTGGCGGCTCGCCACGGATTGCTGACAGATACGACAGTTGCGGGAGTTACTTGATCGGGAACCACGCTGCCGTCGCCGTTGCGAAGTGGAACTTGTTTTAAGTGGAATGTCTGTGTGTCGAGCGTGAATGAGAAGTTGACCTCGTATTGATTCGGGCCAATACGGCTCGAGGTTGCGCCATCAAATACAAGCGTGCCGATTGGGCAAGCAAGATTTTGAGATGCTGTTGCGCTTGCTCCAAAAGTAAATAGTGCGCTATTCCTATTTCCAATCGTGTTTGCATATGCAAGATAATCAGGTCGACCAATCACGACATTTCGCACGCTGATATTTAGCACGCCTTGAATGCTTGAAATAGGATCGCCTGCGCTGTCGACTTTATTTCCAGCAATATCAATCAGAGACGGAGCAGTTTTAAGAGCGTCCGATGTCGGCAGCGTCGCACCAGTGCGCCACACATCGACAATATTCGCCTGCGCGTTGACCTCGATGGAAGTGAAGCCAACTTGTTTTTCCTGCAAGATGTCTTGACCTTCAGCCGAAACTCCATCGATTGTCGTAGACTGTTCAAAACTATGAACGCCTGTCCAGTATTTGTCGGAGCCATCTTGCACTGGCGTATAGGTCGCTCCTGTGAACGACATCAATAATTCCATTGTAAGTTCGTCGCCCGCCCCGAAATCAAGAGTGCCTGCGGCAGAAGCACTATTACGAATATCGTGAACAGTAAGAGAATTACCTGTAGTTTCATAAATCAAAAATGTCGTCGACCCTGTCCACTTGCCGCGATCGTAGGAACCTGTTCGGCTCGTCTGTTCCCATACCATTGTCATGGCGTTGCTCCTATGGCTTGATTGAGTTTGACCAACTGGTCGTATGTGCCCTTGGTATTTGAAGCCGTCTCAATCGCTTTGTTGAATGCTTCTTTCGCCTTCTCAATCTCTTTTGATTTTGAGAAGTCTGTCACGCCTTGCAACTTGATCGACCCGAGCGCGGAGTCGACGCTGGTCGCGCTGGCGGTGCGATTAGCCTTTGCACGATTCAATTCGATTGATGCTTCTATGCCTGATGTGTAATCTTCTTTGGCTGTCTTTTGCGCTTCAAGTGTTTGTTCAACTAGGGTTTTGTTTGCTTTGCCCGCTTCGACAAGATCCCACGCGGCCATTGCTTGCGCAACCATTTCAGATGTCATCCCTGCCATTGAAGCCAAGCGGTCAAGTTCAGCGTCTCGCACCGACATTGTCGATCGAGTCGCCTGATCTTGTAGATCATTTAATGTTTTTTGAGCTGAGGCAAGTTCATTCTTTGCGGTGATAGCAGCAGTGGCCGCATCATCATCTAGTTTTTTATCTGCTAAACCCTGATCGTATAATTGTTGCGCTTCATAGATAGCGTTCAATGACATGCCAGCGTTCATCATGCGATCGCTTAATGCTTGCTTTGCCAATTCTGCGGAAGATTTTTCTATGAAGAAAGTTCCGTCTTTAATCTTTTGCAGTTCTGTTTCAAGTTGCAATTTTTCTGCTTCAATTCTCATTGCATACTGAGCAGCAGATGCGTTTTCCTTTTGTTTATTGGCGGCATCAATTCGACTTTGTTGCTGATCTTGCTCCGCTCCCATTGAGCCGCCCATGTACCCGCCTGCGTCAAGCATGGAAGCAATTAACTTGCCTCCCGATCCGACGATCGGCAATCCTTCAAGTGTCGTGGCGATGGTTTGCCCGATTGCAGTGACAGCCTCTCCAAACCCTTTTATGCTTCCATCTCTAAAACCTTTTACAAGTTCATTGGCTGCGTTCAATCCTGCATCGATCAAGCCAATGGTTCCCAAGCCGCCTAGCAATCCACCTACTGCGCCTTTCATCTGCTTTGCATTGATTTTTTCAATATGACTTGCAATGCCAGCACCGCTTTTCTTTGCGGCATTTTCGGCTGCTTTCATGCCTTGCACGAACGGATCAGGATTCGCGTAGAGATCGACTGTCATCTTTCCTGTGACTGGCATTATTTGACTCCCATCTTTTGCTTGAGTTGTTCAAGTGCTTGCTGCGGGTTCTGCTTCGGAGGCTCGTAGTACGGCATAAAATCATGCGGGCTGAACGACTTGGAATTGCTTGATCGATGCGCGTTGGCAACAGTTGACGCGACAATGCCCGCGCCGAGGTCACCGCGCTGGCGTGAGTCAAGGCATCCAGTGATGCTCTGATATGCAATCCATTCTTGGAGTTCTTGAGCCGACATTCGATCTCCTAATTCTGCAACAGTCATTTTCAATTCAGCCGCCAGCGTGAACATGAACAATCGCAGCGGGCGGCTTCTTAGTTTTTTTCGAGTTCCTCTGCGTCCTTTGCGCCGAGACCCGAGAGACGCTGGCAGTGCTCATACAACTTGTCAATCACGCTCGCAGGCATTGCGCCTACTTCTGCGATCTCCGTATCCGTGAACAGTCTCACGCCAGCCTCGTCGGTTAAACACCTCACGACGAGACTGGCGCGGATGTTCTTCACGCCCTTCTTGATGTCACGCTGCGAGAAAACTTCCTGCTCCCACAAATCTCTATCTGAGGCCGAAAGTCCTCGAAGCGAGACGAGACCGTCAATGCCCGCAACCTTGACGGTGGCGGTTGGGATCTTGAGTGCAAGTAGTTGTTCTCGGATTGACATGTGGGTTCTCGATTAGGTGATGGTGAGTGCGCCTGTGACTTGCAAAGTCACGGATCCTGTGATGACTCCATCGACAGCGGCTTTGTAGTCGTAGCCTGTGATGATTGCGGAGCCACTAAATGTCGAAGCTTCTGCGCTTGCGATTGCAAACGCAATAGAAGTGCGTGCGGTGACTGTGGACTTGATCAAGTCTTGACCAGAATTACCACCGTCAGAATTAAAATCGCAGGAAATTGTTCCCGGCGAGATAATGCCCGGTAAGAATGTCTTTGTGGTTGCCGCAAGATTTGTCGATTCAACGGCTGACAAACCAAACCCAGAAAAATTGAGCGAGGTTAATTCTCCGATAAGTGTTCCCGGCGAGGTTCCCAATGTAAGAGTTGTTCCACCGTTTGCTACTGAAATTGCCATGTGAGTATTCCTTTGTTGTTATGGAATCGGGACGACGCTAGTCAACGAGACTGGAGATGGAGCCGATGCCAAGTAGTAAATTTTTAGAGTGACGCTGCAAACGAAAGCACCGAGTTCGGTTCCTTCGCCGCCAAGGTCGTAGTTCATGTTTGTGCCATCGATGCGAATGCTTTGGATCGTCATCGGGCTGTTAGTTGTGGTATCCAGTGTTCCACTCGCCGCGTAGAGATCGACCCGCACGCGGTCTGCAATGTTGGCCGCAGAGATCAGCGATGAATGCACGCAGTCGACTGTGACTGTGGCGACCCGCAGGCGGTCGGCTCCTGCAAGTGTTGGGCTGGCTCCGTCATCGCTTTGCGAACTCACGACGATGAACGGCATTGGAGTCGCTGGCGTGACGAACGACTGGAAGATCTTGGTCGAAGACCCAAGACCTGTGATCACGCTTGGAGACTGCTGCAAAGCGAGATGGATGGCTTCTACGAATTTCATCGTGCAGCCCTGTTCATTTCTTTTGCGATGCGCTTGAATACTTTGTCGAGTCCGTATCCAACATCCTCAGTGAATTTGGCGTTGATGGTTGCGGCGTGAGTCTTGAAAAAATATTGAAATATTTTCCAGCCTGTGTATGCGCGTGCGGGATCTTTGTAGCGGCCGTGCTCGATAAGCCAGGAGTTTTGCGTATAGCCCCAAATGCGGCTCCACACGCTGGCCTTGTTCTTTCCGATTTCGTATGGAATGATTCTGTGACTGTAAATATTGTGAGCAATACGAAGTCGGCTCTCCTTGATCGGATGCATTGGCTGATGCTTATTCGCACGCCATCGCCACGACTTTTGAGCCTCGGTCTGATTGTCGTCGTTCTTGCCGATGTATGTGCCGTACAAGCCTGCAAGTTTGTCTCGCGGTCTAGTCAACGCTTTGATCTCGGCTTTTTTCAAAACCTTGTACAGATCGTCGGTGCGCATGGTCTTCATCTGATCAAGGAACTGATCCAAGCCTTTGATGATCTTGCCGTCGCTCGACATTACTGCACCTCTCGACATTGCATGGTGAGCGTGTGACCCGCAGACTTGTAGTCGACGATGCTGACAATCTCGAATGTGGTGCTGATCACAGAGCCGCCAGTGCCTCGACTTAGATACGCCGTGAAGCGGTCGAATGCCCTGATGCCCGGGTAGAAGTTGGTTGTGATCTGATGCGTGACAACTTGACTCAAAGCCATGTGGTTTGACTTCTCCACCGCGCTCGAGTCCTTGATCTCGCCGAAAATCGTGTCGCCAGTGGTGTAGGTGTAGGTCGGAGTGCCAAAAGAAGTCAGGGTCTGCGTGCGTACGCCGATGACCATCGGTGTGCGCATCATGCCGCTGTTCATTGATATTCTCCGCTCTTGTACTGAGCAATCAAAGCGGAGATGGTGTTGGGCACTTCGTACTGTTGACCCGGAGCGAGTGTGGATCTGTAGTCGTACAGCGTCGAGCACATCATCAGAATTGCGTGCTTGAGCGCAATCGGGATCGCAGTTGCACTGGAGCCGTGACCCGCCACATAAACAACTGTGACAACGCCTGCGCCGCCGCCAACCAGTGACGGCCATGACTTGCCGTCAAGCAGCTGGATGCGACCAATGCCGTTGTATGACTTGGTGGTGTAGTCGGTTGACGCTGACAGCGTCTGTGTATTGCCGTCGGTGTCGACATACTGCACGCTCGTGACGCTGACTAGCGGCGAGCGCGGCAAGGCGATCTCGTAGGACGAGCCGTTGTAGACTTCGCCGCTCGAGCCTTGGACTGGCGTGTTCTGTGGGAACGAGTCATAGACCGAGGTGAATGTCGTGTTTGAAATTACGATTCCGCAATAGTTCTCAATCATCTGCTGCGCTGTTGTGATGATCGATGTCGACCCGCCGCTGCTTGCGGCGATGTAGGTGTCGTCGAGCGAGTGGAATATGCGCAGATGCGCCTTGGCTTGCGCAGTTGATACCGCCATGAAACTCGGAGCGGTCGTGATCGTGGTGTTGACTCTCATCGCGGTGTCGCTCCCTTCTTCACTGCCTTGCATGGCACGGCCCGCGAGCAGCACTGCACATCGTCAGAGTCGGCACGCTCGGCGAGACCAAGTGCGAGCCACTCGATCGCTGTGCGCTCGTCGACGGCGATGACTTCGCCCGGCGCGGGAACGCCAGTCGCTGTCACAACTCCTTGAATCATCTTCACATTCGGCATAAATCCTCGGCACGCATTTCTGCGAGCCGAGGGTGATTTCAATTCAGTTCAGTGATCAGACTGCGCAAGCAAAAACCTTGAATGCTTCTGGCAGAGTCACAGTGAAATCAACACGATTGCTCGCGATGTAACCTGTTTGTCCGTTAGCCGCATACAACTCTTTCAA
>Ga0181348_1000452_pt1 | contig 17828 bp, 24 predicted proteins | sample Su13VDMM110DN_FD_130092 | JGI IMG/M metagenome (GOLD analysis project Ga0181348, IMG submission 130092) | Freshwater viral communities from Lake Michigan, USA - Su13.VD.MM110.D.N | ecosystem: Environmental > Aquatic > Freshwater > Lake | place: USA: Michigan | collected 2013-07-16
AACAAACTTGTCAGTGCCGTTTGTACCAATCTTCAACGAGCTAGTGGCAATAGTTGTAGGAACCCAAATGGTATACAAAACGCCTTCGTTATTGACTGTATTGGGGTCTTGACCGGGGCCAGACGTAGTTGGATTAGCCGTCATATTGATGGCGGGTAGTGTCAATGTCAGTGCAGCAGCCAAAGTGCCGCCAATAGAAATAATGCGACCACCGTGAGCTTCGGGATTCAGAGTGGTGCTGGCTGTGATCTCAACAACAGCGGCTGGGCCTTGTTGATAAATACCGCCCAATGAACGAACGGGGCCTTGAAACGTACTGCGTGCCATGATTGTTTCCTTACATGCAAGTTAAGCGTATCAATCTGCATGTCGTCAGCCGGGACTGTTTGATACGCCGGAAAGCCCGGAGTAAAAATAATATAGCACAACTTTCTAGGGTGTGCAACAAATAAAAAAAGGCTTCCGAAGAAGCCTTAGTAGGGGGGTTCTCACCCCCTCGCTGTTTCAGTCCTTTAAAGTCGCGTACAGTTAAGCGACTGTCTTATTAAGACGAACCGGACGAGCCGAACATGCCCAACGGGTCAGACCAGCCGAAGCTGTAACGCTCACGGGACTTGTAGCGGACGTTGCCCGTGTCGAAATCACCATCCATCGAGTTGCTCAACGCTACACGCTCGAAGTGCTTCAGGCCGTTTGGCACGTCTGTGCAGAGGAACCAAGCGTTCGTGTCTGTCAAGAAGTGGTTGATGGCATAGCCTTCAGGGATTGAACCGTTGTTCTTCAACGCGTTGATATCGTTGTCAGCAGTGCCAACGCGGAGGTTGGTTTCCAACAGACGAGTAGCAACGAATTGCAGAGCGGGTGGAATAACCAACTTGCGCGGCTTAGAAGCAATCAGCAGGCCGCGCTCATCAACCCATGCAGCAATTTGAATTACAGCATTTTCCAACGAGGTCTCGTTCAAATCGACACCAGTGGTGGGGCTGTTGAAGTTAACGCCGCCGTTGACGAGTGGGTGACCCACACGAGCGCTGGATGAGTTAACGCCAAATAACGATACACCGTCACCGCCGAGGTAAGAACCGCTGAAGCCGTTGTTAAGAACGCCTGCTCCTTTAACCTGCTTGGTGTAGGCCATAGCACGAGCCAGACCTTTGGTGTAACGAGCCGACAGACTGTCGTACAGGTTATCTTCGACTGCCTCTTCGGTAATCGAGAAGCCCAGAGCAATGGTCTCGTGGCTGTAACGTGCAGTGAAAGCTTCCTGCGCATTGTCATAAGCAATGGCTTGGCCCTCGTTCTTCACTGGTGCAGCACCGAAGCCAGACAGCTTGGTTTCTTCTTCAAACGAGCGCTCTGATTTCTCGGTCTCGTAGATTTCCTTGTGCTCTTCGCCGTAACGTGCGTACTCCAGACCAAACAGGGCGTTCAGACCGGGGAGCAGTTCTTTAAGTAGTTGTGCGCGTGAAATTGCCATGATTTAGCTCCTTACAGGCCGACAGCATTGCTGTATGTGTGATAACCGGGGTTGAACTTCACCAAAATATCGGTGAAAGCGTCGCCCACAGTCGAAAAGCCCTGCATGTCCACAAAACCAACGACGCGGAAAGCGGCGGTAGTAGTGACAGCACTGGAGCCAGCGACAACAGCAGTGTTTGAGTTGCCCGTAGTAGTGCTACCTGTGGAGGTAGACTGTACGGCGTTCAAAAACACGTTAGCGCCCAGAGCAGCTTGCGTGACAGAGCCAGCAGATTGCACTTGGAATACAGCGCGGTCGTCGTCGATGACATACGCAATAATTGCCGTGCCCGTTGGAGCAACGGTATTAGCAGGATAGTACTGAGCGTAGATCACCTGACCTTGCGAGTTCACGTAGGAGCAACCGACGAAAACGCCAACGCAGCCAGTGTTAGCCGTACCAGTGGGGAAACCATTGGTTGTAGCGTCAGCACCAGTAGCGGTAGCGATTTGCAGGAAGCCCGTAGCAGGTACAAACACCAACGAACCGTTGAAAATGTTCGTGTTGTAACCCGCAGGGTCAATATTGAACTGGCGCGTGCTACCCGAGTAGGGTAGACCGCCCAGTTCATTTACGGCTCGAAAGCCATAGGGAGAAGCAGTTGATGCCATGAGGCACTCCTTTATTTAGAACCTGAACCAAATCCCTGTCCGCGACTGGCTGTTGACTTACGTTCAGCAAACAGAGGCATCCGAGGGTCATTATTTCGCATGAAGTGATTGTCCACTGAGTCCATCTGGTTCTGAGCTTGCTGGTTGTAGTAATCATCACGGGAGCGTGCGCGTTCAGTAGGCATCTTGCAGAGCATAAGGCCACCAATCTCGACGTTTCCTGTCTTCTCACTACCTGCCAGCATCAGTTCTGGATGGTCTACTGCCTTTACAGGCTCCCAGCCTTCGCGCATCTTTCGAGACACGTTGGTCGGGTTTGCCTCGCCCAGCAAATGCGTCATTATCCAACGGTACACATAGCCCGGCTCAGGAGTCGGGTCTGGTAACGCCGATGGCGGCACATACACAGAACGAGCAGTTTTATCGCGTGATACCAAATCACGGGGGGTACGATTTTCAGCCATTATTTTTCTCCAATTTTGCAACTTCAACAGCATATTGCTGCGGGGTTAATCCGTACTTTTTAGCCAACGCAATTTGCGTAGGTGTGAGTTGAATTTTTCTTGCGCCCGAAGAACGAGCTGCGGGAGCAACAACCGAGGTTGGTCGTCTTGGGGAGTCATTCGACTTACGATCTTCTGTTTCCCCGAAAACTTCAGGGAACTTAGACTTCACGCGTGCGTCAATGCGCTCGTAATATTCGTCACTTCGCGGGTCTACCCCGTTGTTGACTAGATTTTGGTGCAGCCCTAGTGCAAAGCTGGTAACTTCTTCAAACCCATTGGCCCCGAACCACTGGTTTTTTGCCTGCCAGCGCAGGGTTTTTTCGTCGGGTTGCACCTGTTGGGGTGCGGGTTGCCTCGTTTGTACATCATATTCTTCTTGCTGTAAAGGGGCCGAACGAAAGTTTTTTACCGCCCTAGCGTCCATTTTGGCTTCGGTCAACGCTTCTTGGGCAGCAATGATGCCGTCCGTGTCAAACGCTTCTTGTGCCGCCTTTAGATTGCGTCGAGCTTTGTCCAACTCAGCTTCGGCAGCAGTTTCAGCCATTTTGTTGTACTGCTGTGTGCCGTTACTCACATACTGCTTGAGCTTGTTGTTCTCGTCGTGCATGTGTTGGGCAAAACGCTCCAGCTCCTGCTTTTCCCTCTGTAGGGCTTCTTTAGCGCGGCGCTCGTCATGGCGTGCATGAGTCAACTCCTTAATGCGATCTTGCGCACCTTTGGTGTAGTTCTCAATCTCGGCATCGGTAGGGTCAGCAACTTCCCGGTCTAACGGCCTACGGCCCTTGTCTCTTTCCGGGGTGTCATCTACGACTTCGATTTCTATATCGCCGTCGTTTTGTTGTGAAACGTCAACTTCTTTGTCTGTTTCTGTGTCTTCGTCTGGAAATTTAAATGCGGTAGCCATGTATCACTCCTTTAAACGCGTGTTAACCCACGGGGGTCTTGGACAACTGCGTCCACCTGATCGTCATTTATCAAACGGAACTCTTTTCCGTAGATTTTGAAGCGCGTACCCGAGTAGGTACGCACGAGAACAAAGTCACCTTCCTTGCACCACGGACCTGCCGGGAACTTGGTGGTGTCTCTGTACGCGTCGGGGCCAACTTTCAAGACAAACAGCACCGTTGTGGCGTGCTCTTCTTGTTTCATAAATTGCCCGGCTTTGACGATAGCCGAGTTCTCAAACGTCTCTACGACATCTGGAACGGCGCACAGAATTCGCCAGCCCGATGGGTCGGGTAGTTGTCGTGCTTTTTCTTCGTCGGTAGGAGGGGCTACCTCTGGGGCTTCAGTGACGTGTGCAATTTCGGGCAAGACGAAACTGTTGGGTTCAAGGCTAAGTTCACTCATCTGATTCTTCCACTTTCTTAGCAAGGTCGAGTAAGTAACGCTCTGCGATAGCCAGACCTTGGATGATTCCGCAGAGTTTTTGATATTGATCGAACGACTGGCAGGCTCCCCCAGAGAGGTCATCTGCGTAGTTGTTCATATCGGTGCGTATTTGTTCGCGCAATACGCGTGCGAATTCTTGAATCATTTAAATAACTTACCCTTTCGGTGGTTGGTTTTTAATTGCCGCCTGTTGGCGGCTCTTTGCGATATCGATGCCCATGCGGACACCATCTCGTTCTTGGTTGGCTTGCAGCGCCTTGTCTACCTGTGTGGCTTGCTGCCCTGCCTTAAATCCGTCAATCTGCATCTTGCCTTCCAACGCCTGCTTCTTCAGCTCCAGCTCGTCAGCCGCCGTAGCTGCGTCAAACACAAGGCGCTTTTCTTTAATCTCAATGTCTTTTTTATCCAACTCAAGCTTTTGGGCCTTTAACGCCATGTCTTGCTGCTGGAGCTGCACTATCGGGTCTTGCGCTTGCTGCTCGGCTTGTTGCTGCGCGGCTTGCGCTTGGCTCTGCTGGAGAACCTGCTGTGCAGCTTGTGCCATCATTCCAGACAACGCCAGCTCAATCTGCGGCGGCAACTTCTCGTCTTCGGGGGGCAACGGCATTCCCAACTGCTGCTCGATCTTCTGGCGGTACGCAAAGCCAACGTGCTCGGCAATGTGCGCCATCATCGCGCCTTGAATCGTCTGCGCCTTGGGGTTTTGCCCCACCAGCTGCTGAATGATTGGGTCTTTTACTGCGGCCATGTGGACTTTTATGTGCGCCTCATGGTCTTGGTACATGAACGCCTTGACGGGTTCACTTTTAAGAATAGCCATGTTCTCGGTCACCGGGTCTTTTGGCTTCTGGTCGTCTGGCAGCGGCACCAGTTTGTCGGCATTTTTAATGCCCAGCACCTCTAACATCTGGCGGTGCAGGTACGGCTGGTCGTAAATGTCGGGAGCCATCTGCGCCATCTGGATGACCGCCTGATACTGCACAACCCGCTGCGACATGGTGGCCGCGTTGGGGTCTGACACCGGGATGATATCGACGTGGTTGTAGTCTTCGGCCTTGGCCCTACGCCCACCTTTTTCCGGCTCGTAGTCGTAGTCTGGGTCGGTGTAGTCGCGTATTAACCCCGCCAACAGGCGCAGTTCCTGTTTAAACGTGTAGTGCAGGCGCGCCTGAACTGCTGACATGACTTTAAGCTGGCGCTCCAACAACGCCAGTGTGGTGCCTACGGGCGCGTTGGCCGACATATCGGCAACCTTCATATCTGCCGTGGCCGCAAACCTGCGGCCCTCGTCCACGATGGAACCCAGCATGGCAAACAAAACCTGACTTGGCTCCTTGTACGGCAGGGGCAGGATGTTGTCTCTTAGCGCACCCGAACCAATGTCTACATCGCGGAACTCGCCGGGGGAAATCGGTGTGTCATCACCCTTAATCCGAAGTCCGCGTGATTTGAGACCTCCGGGGAGGTTGGACAGGGTTCCAGCATCAATAAGCTGGCGCATGAGGCTGGTAGCGGATTTGGCGTAGCCCCCAATAAGATGGAACAGCCCGAAGCCGTAGGCTCCAAAGCCGGGGATGTACTGGTAGTGAACAAAGTGCTGCCGCTTGAGGTGAAGGTCGTCACTTTCAAGCCAGTTGCGCCGAATAGACAGAACATCATTTGTTCCTTTAATTAGGGTTACTACGTAGGGAAGTGCAATTCCTGTTGGCTCATCGTCTTCGTCCTTGTCCTCAAACCCCGGCAAGTCCAAGTCAACATGGCACTCCATCAGGATATAACGCTCGTCGTTGATATCGCTGAAACCTGTCTCTTTGTCCTTGGCTTTCTCGATATTTGTCTGTTCTCGGCTCGGGTCGCCAATGTCAATATCTCGGTAAAACCCGGCTTGCTGCAACTTGACAATATCGTTCTTGGTCTTGCGCATGGTGTGCGTCAAGCGGTAGCACGTATCCAAGTCCGTCGTGCCGTACGGCAAGATGATGTCCTCGGCGGGTACAAACATGGAAACCTGCCGCCCTAGAGAGGGGTCGTAGTACACCTTCTTAAAGGCCGAACCCGTGGCAGGCAGTGACCACAACATGCGCTCATGCTCTGGACGGAACTCGCGCATCACGTCGGTCAGCTCGTAGTTCATATCCGCTTCAACGCGCTGTGCGGCTTGCTGCTTTTCTGGTGTCTCTTTGCCCAGAATTTTGGTTCGTACCGGGCCTGCGGCGGGGAACGTCTCGGTGATCGTCTCGCTTTGAAACCGCACAACGGCTTCTGTAATCATGGGGTGGAACACGCCCGATGCCCCGTTCCAAGGCTCTGTGCGCTCTTCGATCTGCAAGCCCAGCAGTTTTAAGCCTTCGGTGTAGGCTTTCTCCCAGTCCTTGCGGGAGTTCCTGTCGTTGTCAATGTCTCCGGCCAAGTCGCCTGCCAACGTCTCAATGGCGCTGGCATCCATCTCGTCGGCCAAGTTTGCGTCGAAGTCGTTCTCCGCTTCGGTTTTGGCCAGCTCTATCTCAAAACCCGGACCGTGGATACTGACCGCTTCTGGGTCAACAATCTCAATCTCGATGCCCTCTTCGTCTTGCGCAGCATCGTCGATGCCTTGGGGCTGTTGGTAGAGTGCTTTGTCAATGTTGGTCGCCATTTTTATATATCCTTTTTGTTGCCTGTTTGGGCAATGTAGCCGCCATTAGCATATCCAATGAGTTTTTTAAGTTTACTCACCATGCCGGGTTCAGTTGGTTCAGGCTGTCGAGTGTACGGAGGTAGGTCGCGTGCGTCCAACCGTGTTTGGCGCAAGCCTGTAATTGCGTTGTACGTCTCACGTACATCTTTGTCCTTGAACAGCGTTTTGCGCAAAACAGGGTCTTTGGTTAAATCCACGTTGTTTGCTGTTTCGTGTCCAGCCAACGAAGCCAGTTGTTCGTAAAAGGCCGTACCGCCTTGTCTTAGCATTCTTGGGTCAAAATACCCGCTGTCAATACCGTACTTTTTTTCGAGATAGTCGGCAGCGCCTATGGCATCCCTAACAAACTGTTTTCTTGCGGTGCTGCCTTGCTTTCCCATCAATTCATCAAACTTTTCATTAACCATAGCCGCTGTGCCCAACCCCTGCCTTGCCAACAGGTGCTCTTGTTCGTGCCCAAGCGTATCTTTTGTTGCATTTGGACTCATAAAAACCGCCTGTGCTTGAGCGCGATTCTTATCAAAGTCAGCGACCCGATTACTGCTAAACACAAGCCCTCTGGTATTTGTGTCTTGCAGTTGGGGTACATCCATTACTTGCAAAGAAGGCAGTCCAGCAGTTGTATACGGCTGTTCACTTGCGTCAGTCTTGCGTGCTGTCAACTGTCGAGCGTCTATGCCTGCCCTACTAAGCTGCTCTAGCGTGCGCGGGTCTAGATTTGTCGTTGCCATGTTGTTCCTTAGTAGTACGCAGCTCTGCGTGCCCGGTAAATCTTATCGTCTTTCTCGTCTGAATCTAACGAGATAAACCCACCTTGCCTGAAGCGCAGCAGCGCCTGACTGGTGGTGTCCACGTAGTCGTCGTTCTCGCCCACAGGAAACGCTGCCACCTCTTCGATGACTTCTCGCGCCCAGCGGGTATCCGGTGCCCAGACAATCCCAGACGTGAACAGGTCTGCAATCGCGTTGACCCGCACCATCTTATCGTTTCCCCGGCTCGGTGTAAATTCCTGCACGGGGATGCCCATCGCTCGTAATTCCTGAATGAGCGGGCCACCAGCGGCTTTTTTCTCCACAATAAACGCGTCTGGCTCCCACTCTTTCCAGTGTTTGAACGCAATGACTTTCAACTCGGGGAACGCCATCCGGTCTTTAAACGCGTCTAATAAAATGAGCTGTGGTGAGTTGTTTTCTTCTTCGTTGTAGAACACGCCCCAAGTTGTACACGCCGAATAGTCGGAAGTGCTTTTGGTCTCGTGGGCCGTGTCCCAACTCATAATCACGTACTCGCACTCTGGCGGGTCATCGCTGGGCCAGATGCGCCAGCTCTTTCGGCTAATGATGGCAGAAACGTCCGAGGTGGGCTGCTGCATATACTGCGCGTTCCAGTATCTCGGGTCCATCGACGACTTGGCAGACTTCAGGGACTCCAGCGGCCATTGCTCAGGCCAGAGCGACTTCTCGTTGTCCGTGCCTTCGTTGAGGATGGCAGGCAGCTCTACGATCTCCCAGCGCGGGGACTCTGGGTTCTTGACTTGGTAGTCGATCAGCCGCCCGGTCAAGTCCAGTGGCCCCCAGCGCGTCATCACCACAATAATTGCCCCGTTGGGCATCAGGCGCTGAAGCGGGCCTGTCTGGAACCATGACCATGCAGTATCAAACGCCAAGCGGCTGTTGGCCTTTACGTCCTGCTCTGAGTGCGGGTCGTCGATCATGAACAGGTCAGCGCCCCGGCCTGCCAAGGCTCCACCTACACCAGCGGCGTAGTACTGCCCGCCGTCAGCCGTTGACCACTTACCGGATGCCTTCTGGTCTTGCGCGAGTTTGGTGCCGGGAAACACGTCACTGTAGTCGTCGTCTTCCAGCAGGTTCCTGACCCTGCGGCCAAAGTCCTCCGACAAAGACGCGGTGTGCGTGCCCATGATAATTTTCTTATCTGAATAAGTACCCAAAAAAAATGCAGGGAACAGATAACTGCTGAACTCGGACTTACCCATCCTCGGCGCGATATTAATGATGACGCGCTTTTTCTTGCCGTCAATAACGTCTTGGAAAATCTTGGACAGCTTGCGATGATGAGGGCCAACCTTAAAGCCGGGGTACACGCGCTTGGCAAAGTCGATCATGTTGGTACGCGAGTTCTGTAGAGACAGTCTGCGTTCGCGCTCTTCCAGTATCTCCACCAGATCAAGCTTGCTCTTGGTCGTCATCGTCGGCAAGGCAGCGCGTATGGCCGCAAGCTCTTCTATCTTCAGGTTAAGTGTTTCAGGCTTCATCGTCAGATGTTAGTGAGTGCTCACTTTGTTTCACGGGTTCTATGTCGGTTATGTCAGTTATGTCGGGTTTGGTTTCGCCGGGAGTTATCTCCGCGTCGATCACGTTGAGCAGTGTGTCGAGCTTGTCTTGGAGCTTCTTGTCGATCTCCGCGTCGGTCATGTCCGTTTTGGTCACCGCTACGCGGTCTGTGAACAGCGCCACTTCTGTGACCCGGCCTAGCATCTCAATGGCCTTGAGCCGGATTCGTGCGTCGGGGTGGTTGGTCTCTTCGATGATCTTGGCCACGGCCATGCCGCGCATCTGCTTGGCCTGCTCAACGAACTCCCAGTCGTATGCAGACAACATAGAGACAAGGTGGCGCACAGACTCAGGGGTCTTGAGCAGCGTTAACTGCGTTTTGGTATCTAGGGGTGCGGTGTTGTTGGTCAGCGCAGCGAAGACGGTACGTGCGGCCTTGGCTTCGGCTTCTTGGAGAATCTTATGGTCGTCTTCCACGCCAAGCTGCTCCAGCCACTTCGTTGTATTGACCTGTGCGTTCAGGATTTGATCTGGCGCGGTCTTATCCAGACTGGTCGCGTCCTTACCTGTAGCCTCTACCACGGGGGGTTCAAAAGAAATCAAGTGCTCAAACATGCGCGTAGTACCTTGCGGACTCGGAGACTGTAATGTACACTTCTTTTTAGGTAGTGTCTGTGTTTTCACAGTCGTTGCTTCTCCTCGATGGCTGAAAAACCATCTTTGCCCGGTTCTCCGGGCATTTTTTTGTCTGTACTTGTCTACCGTTAGACACAGTTTGTGTGGATTTTTGCAAAATTTTGTGGGATATGGGCTGTTTTTTTGATGCCGGGGGGTGTTTCTGTGGGCGGTTGTCCGCTTTTTATCCGAATGTTAGGTGTAATTTATGGATGATTAGACAAAAACTGGATTGTGGGAGGGGAATAGTGTTCATGTAACAAGGCCCCCTGCTTGCTGCATACAGCTTGGTGGGGGGTGGGTGGGGGTCAGACGTAGCCAGAACCGCCTAGCCCCGTTGCCACAGAACGTGCCGTTTACCCCCTTCCATACAATAGAGTCAGCGGTTAGGGGAACTTAACCGCATCAACCGGGGAGACTCTCCCCTTCCTTAAAGGAACTTTGAAATGTCAGTTATCACTTTGAATCTTGGTCAGTTTGCATTAGGTCTTGGTCACAGCGACCGTCTCACGCTGGAGGCTTCGCTCCCGTTCCACCGGGCATACGTCAAGGCGGACGCGGACGGCCAGAAGGCCATGAAGCTGGAGTTTGTGCTCGGGTATGTGCAGGGCGCGCTCAACGTCACGGCTGAAAAGGCCGCGAAGCTGGTGGCGCTGACGCGGGCAGAGCGCAAGCCAGTAGACGAGAAAGCCGTGAACGCGGCGGGCAAGAAGTTTGCGTATCACGTTATCCGCGCCGAGGAAAGCGGGAGCATTGAAGTTGACCTGCTCAAGAAAGCCCTGACTGCCTATGGCAAGTTGACCGCCGCACAGAAGCGCAAATTCATGGCTGCTGTTTAATCCGGGAGATTTCTCCCCGTTTTCTGTCAATCGCCCTGCCAATCGGGTTGGGGCGGTGTTCTTTTTTCTGTCTATTCCCTCAAGTCGATAGCCCATAGCTATCTATCAAACCCCCAAACCCGATAGCCCATAGCTATCTATCGCCGCGTCATGCGGCATTTTTATTGGAGATATCTCATGTTAGTTAAAAAGTACAGCACAGCCCTTTTCGAATGGGTCTTAGACCCTGCCCTGCTCAGTGAGCAGGAGTCCGCAGACTTGCGCACCCTCGCGGGTGCGCAGGGGAGTTACGGCGCGGGGTCAACGGTGGCGGGAGCCATCGAGCGCTTAGCCGCTCAAGGGGTCACAGTCCGGCAGCGGCTGGATGGAGCGCCGCTGGTGTTCATTGACGGGGTGTAGATTTAAACCACTGCCCCACGCTAATCCGGGAGATTTCTCCCCAACGAAACACGGTTCGCGGCTTGCCGTCTCAGGCCGCATCTTTAGGAGATATCACTATGAAATGCAAGTCAGCAATCTACTGGCGTGACATTCGCTCTGAGGGCGAAGTCAACGGGCGCTGGGTTGTCGAAGCCAAGGACGGCACACTGGTGGCAGACCTCGCACCACTGGGCGAAGACTGCGGCAACACCTTCACTGCACTCAATGGCAAACGCTACTGGGACACCCTCAATCATTCATTCTGGACACCAAAGGAGCAATCATGAAAGCATCAATCATCCACGTAGGAACCATCAGCACGCCCTCTGGGACGTGGAACCTGTACGACCAGTACCCTACCAGCAGGCGCGACTTCAAGATAACCTCAGCGGTTCCTGTGGGCAAGCCCACGCAGGGCATCGCCTTCACCAGCGACCTCGCCTTCGAGCGCTGGCTTGAGCAGCGCATGACACCCATGCAGCAAAGGTTGTTCTGAACCGGGTCACCGTGACCCGAAAGTACACGAAAGTGCGATATGAGGTAATGGAAAGTGCGATATCACTCACTGTCCGGGTCGGCCCCTCGCATCGCAACTTGGACTAACCTCAGCGGTCTGTCGCAACCCGCATGGCTGCTGGGGTTCAGCGCAAATCAGTCCTGTGTATCTATATATATATATATATAAAATATAGTTTAGAGAGGGGGGGTATGTGTTTTTTTTCTCGCTTGCTTTCTTTTTCTTTCTTTTGCTTTAAGGCTTTGGCTATGGCGCTCTGTTTAAAAGATAGATACCTCGGACACTTTCTGTCCAATGCCGCTACTGGCGTGGCTTTCCCGGTGGCTGCCCGTCTAGCACAAGTTGCGATACAATGGGACGGCTGTCCAAAATCGTTTAATCCCAAGGAGATATCACTATGGAATTCCCGAAATCCTACCTACGCTTGAGCGAAAACGCTCTGCGTGAAAAGCTTGCAAAGAAGAAACTACCTGTGGGATATGCTGAAAGCATCATATCTCACGTACTCGCAGCAAAGCGAAAGGAGTTTTCCACCAGCGCCCGTAACACACAGCACGCTCGATTGTGGGGAGACATCATCGCCCCGGCCAAGGCCGAGCGCCGCATTGTGCAGCGAATGCTGACGTTAAACGTAGCCAGCAACAGCCCCGAACGCGCCCTTGCACTAGAGGCATATCTCATGGTGCTCGACACTATCATCGGGCGTCTCACGCTCAAGGCGAACGCATCGGGGCAAACACCGAGAGAACTAGCCGAGGGGACAAACGTCCCCAACAAAGGCGAGCACTGGGTAGACTGGATGCCGCTCAAGAAGATAGCGCTCATACACGAGTACTTCGCCCGGATACCCTACACCAAGGGCATAAGGCACAAGCGCCCATTCGAGCGCCGCATTCCACAGACGCAGCACGCCATCCACAAGCGCCGACTCATCGAGCGCACAGAAAAGGAAATCTCTACAGCCGAGCGCCGCCTCGCAGCAGCCCTTGCCGATGCTAAGTTGACCGACACCCATGTGTTCAGGCATCAGGAGATAAACGATATGCGCGTCCAAATCAGCCGGATGCAAGCGGCACTGCACACCATACGCCTCTTGCGCCCAACCGACCTCGTACCACCAACATGGCACGGCATCGACCTGCCGGACTGAGGCCCGACCGCCTTCGACGGGTGTCTATCGGCTCGGGGTCACTGTGACCCGAAAAGAATAAGCGGTTAGCGGTCTGCCGTCTCAGGCTGCACATTAATTGGAGAAGTAAATGACAGACCATCCCCCCGAGTACGATGTCGATCAACTCGACAACCAGTACTTTGCCGAGGCGTTTCCCGATGCCGACAGTCCCGCTGAGTTGTACAGGCAGGTGTACAAGTACACCGATTGCGGAGCGCATCTGCTCATGCAGATCGAGTACTACAAGACCATCGAGCCTGATGGGTTCGACGACTTACCCTTTGACAAACTGGTCAGCGAGTGGGTTCACAGTGACGCATTGCGCCGACTCGGGACTTGGAAAGACTTAGACGAAAAAGGCGTGCTGATTGTCGCAATGATGGTCGGGAGCGTTGTGGAGGGAGTAGACCAATGCACAGAAAGCATTGAAGTCGAAGCCAAGCAACTGGACGAAGAGCCAGAAGAATTTAACAACCGCTTCTATGTCGCATTGAGTGAAGTTGAACGGGAAGCCGAGGCTATCTGGAGTGAAACGCACGGATGCGAAACCTGTGCCAAACATTTTGGGATAGACCTCGATGGGGAACTGTCCCCTGTCTGGACTGATTGCCCCGATTGTGAAGCTAATGGGAGAGTTGTTTAAAAAGCGGTTAGCGGTCTGCCGTCTCAGACCGCACATTAATTGGAGAAGAGAAATGAGATACAGCACATTGATAGAAGCCCAGATGGGCGCGTACCCGAACAGCTTGGTGCTGACCGACATGGAGCTGCTCAATGCCCTGTATGCGGCAAAGCCGGATTGGTTACCCCAGACGGCTGACGACTGGGACGAGCGGGTTTGGTACGACAACAAGGTCGAGCGCCGGATAGCGTTCATCAGGTACATCGAACTTCAAGTGGCACGGGCGCAGGCGCAGTGGGCAAGAAGCGCTTTCATGAACCGTAGCCAGTCGCCTGACGGTTTCTTTTATGCGTGCGGCAAGCGCGAGGACGGGACGTATCGGCACGTTGGCTTTCGCTACGGGCTGGAGGACAGCGAGTATGCGTCCAGCTTTCCGGGCTTGACTTACACACCACAAGGAGAAGAGAAATGAAAGTTGTTTACAACACCAAAGGGTTCGGACTACGCCTGAACGAAGCTGAGCTGAAGATGTTCGCTGCCCTGCGCGGGTACGAACTGCGGGCACACCCCAAGCCGCTGACCTCTGAAACTACGTGGTTCAAGGACGTTGACTGGGAGGAGTTCCGCGCTGACCCCTTGCTCGTGCGCTTGTGTGAGCAGGGGATGCTGAGCAACGAGGACTTGGCCGTTTTTGAGTGGGATGAGTACACACAAAAATATGAGGGGGGCTGGACGCTGCACACTAACTTCAGCACATACGAGAGTGTGTATGTATACACCGACGCCCACTATGAGTTGTCGTTTGACGACGATGAAGTTGAAACCGAAACACAAGGAGAAGAGAAATGAAAAACGAATACTTCGTAGAGGTAACAGACACCTTTGGCGGTGAGGCCAACTACGCATGGGTGCATCGGTTCAGGGTGCTTGCGTCCACTGAGCGGGGCGCTATGCGTAAAGTGGCTACCCGGTTCGGCTACGGCCCCACAACCAAGGACTACGACACCGGGGACATACAGCGCTGGGTGTGGAAGAACGCCTGCCTCTGCGCTTTCGTTGAGCGCTACGACAACCAAGCCGAGCACGTGCGCTCGGTGGAGTCAATCTAAAACCGGGGTCACAGTGACCCGAAAGAATAAACGGTTCGCAGCCTGCCGTCTCAGGCTGCATCTTCAGGAGAAACAACATGAACATAGGCTACACACCCAAAGCCAAGTCTTTCGATATCGCGTCCCGCATCGTCCAGCGCACCCGCAACTGGCACTTTTGCCTACAGTGCCGCTTCCTGCTGCACCCCGCAGTCGAGCACGCCTTTCGGCTGGCTGACCCGCTTGACTGGCAGCGCCTTCTGCTGGAGTGGCCTCATGTGGCCGAGACGGACGTGACCCGCTTGGCCTACACACGGGACGAGCGGGCAGGGCTGGCCGACAAGCAGACGCTGACCAGTCTGGGTAAGTACCTCAAGGCGCACTGGCCGCTCATGTCAGACCATATCATCCGCGACATGGTTGCCAAGTACGCCACCGCTGCTACCTTTCGCATCGAGCACACGACTGCGGCTATCGTCAAGGCGGTGCAGGAGGGGCCGTCATCGTGCATGAAGTTTGTGGATGACGATGGCAACGATGACGAGCGCATCGAGGAGCTGGGGCATCACCCTTACGAGACCTATGCGCCGCAGTATGGCTGGCATGTAGCGACCCGGTGGCTTGGCCACACCATCGTGGGCAGGGCGCTGCTCATGCAGCGCAACAATGACACAGCCAACCGCAAGTACTTCGTGCGTACCTATCGGGGCAGGGATGGCGAGACCTATTCGCAGGCCGACGACGAGCTGCATCAGTGGCTCGAAGCCCAAGGCTATAAGAAGCGTCACTCTTGGGAGGGCGAGCGGCTGGCGTTCCTGCGCGGCAACCTCAGAAACGAGGAGTTCGTTGCACCGTACATCGACGGCGGGGCGCAGGAGGTGGACATTGACTATGGGTACTTCAACCCATCAGACCAGCAGCGTACCAAGTGCCTCGTCATCACAGAGCGGGGCGAGTATCAATGCTGCAACACAGACGGTACGGCAGACGAGCAGAATAGCTGCACCTGTGATGCTTGCGGTAGTCGCATATCGGAGGACGAGCAGCGCGGCGTGGGCTATGACAGCGACACGACTGTGGGCGACTGCTGCATCGACGACTACACCTACGTCACGGGGCGCAGGGGGCACAACTACTACATCAGTGAGCGCGATGCCGTGGAGGTCAACGGTGAGTACTACGACCCGGACTACCTCGATGACAATGACATCGTGACGCTGTATGACGGGGAGTATGCGTCATCCCGTGACGCGGTGTTTGTCGAGAGCCAGTCAGAGCACTACCTGACCGAGGACTGCGTGTACCTACACAACGGGGACTGGGCACTGCACGACGATGCAGTCGAGCTACACGACGGGGAGTGGGCGCTCACTGACGATGCGTGGCAGTGCGCTGGGTCAGGCGAGTGGTATCTGACAGATGACGATACCCCTGTCGAGGTTGACGGCCAGACGTACCACGAGGACAACGTGCCCGAGACAGACGACACCGATGAAGAAACGACAACTGAAGTAACCAAGGAAGCATCATGCTGAACAAGAAAAGTATTCTCTACAAGACGCTGGCACGGGCTGTGTCCATGAAGCGCCCACATGCAACGCCATCAGTCATGGCATTCACGGACTGGCTGCACACGCACCTGCCCCGGCTCCCACACATTGCAGTCAGCTATGACGCAGCAGGTAACCTGCACGTCGATGCAAGGCAGGACTTGCTCAGCCGCACGCTGTTCGTGGCGCACGTTGACACGGTACACCGCGAGGAGGGTTCCAACCGTTTCAGGAAGACGCAGGGTATGTGGTATGCCGATGGTGCGCCCCTTGGTGCAGATGATGGTGCGGGATGCGCGATGCTCATGCACTTGATTCATGCACAAGTGCCGGGGTACTACATCTTCACTCAAGGCGAAGAGCGCGGGGGTATCGGTGCCAAGTACCTTGCCGACCATAGCCGGGACTTGCTGGCTCAGTTTGACCGTGCCATTGCGTTCGACAGGCGGGGCATCGACAGCGTTATCACGCACCAAGGCTGGGGTAGGTGCTGCTCTGATGCGTTCGCCGCTAGCCTAGCCGATGCGCTGTGCGCTGACGAGGTGCTGATGTATCTGGGCGATGACACCGGGGTGTACACCGACACCGCTGAGTTTGTTGACATCATCCCCGAGTGTACGAACATCAGCGTGGGCTACGACCACGAGCACTCTGACCGTGAGACGCTGGACTTGCACCACTTCAAAGCGCTGGCTGCTGCGGTGGTACGCATCAAGTGGGACGAGCTGACAACGGCGCGTGACCCAGCGCTTGTCGAGGAAAGCCCACACACCGACTGGCTTGGTATGTACAAGACGCAGGCCAGTACGTTATCAACCAAGTGGGACAGCAAGTGGCTGGCCAAGTGGGATGACGAAGACACCGATGCCGAGACCGAGACGCTACTGGTGATGGACTGCATCGACGATGCGATGCGCGGTATGTACCACGACTTGCTTGAGATGATTGCCCATGCAGCGTACCCAGAAGACCCAGAGTTTGCGCTCCGGTTCCTGAACAAGCGGCTGCTCACCGATGAGGTGCTTGAGAAAGCGATGGATGACTGCGCCGTTTACGGTGCCGATACTGTGCTGCTGTCCCTGTTCGACGCAGCGCACTGCGAGGTGTGATTCCGGTTTGCAGCCTGCCGTCTCAGGCTGCGTCTTTAGGAGAAGTAAATGAAACATCAATGGAACACAGGTCGTGGGTATGACGAGCACGGGCAGCGCATGGTTGCCGAGGTGCAAGACAACAGCAAAGAGTTGGCACAAGACACAACAGGCTTAGCCAAGTCGATAAAAGGTACAAGGCATTGGATAGCGTTCAGTGACCTGAGCCGTCACATCAACGGCGCGATACCGCTGGGCCACTACCTGAGTGGGCGGGACATAGACCCCTACACACTGGAGAAGCTGGTCATGGCCAACTATGACCTCAATAACTACGGCGGCAACGGCGTCACACTTAACTGGGAGAAGTAAATGAAAAAGTACGAGATAACCATATCCTTCACTGGATACCAGACCGTGACGGTCACCGCAGAAACCCAAGACGAGGCAGAAGAAACAGCGATGGATGGCTTAGATGCGGGCAACTTAAAAATGACCGAGCAGTACGTGGAAACGGTGACTGAGCTACCCACCGAAGAGCCGTCAGCAGAAGACCTGACCCTCAAGGCAGCGCTCTTGATGGAGAGGGTGGGTGGTAGTTTCGCTGCGTCGATAGCTAAGGCATGGATAGTGGGGGACAGTACCAACAAACGACGGGTGTATACCGCGTTCCCGGAGTTGTTTGCGAAGTACACAGCATGGGCGCTGGAGGATTCGGAATGACTATGCTAACAACACCAAACCAAATCGCGCTGTTCCGCTTGATGGCGCTGCGCTCCATGCTCAAGCTGGAGATGAAAGGGATGGCACGTAGGGGGCGTTCGGCCTACGCCATCATCAAGGACGAGCGGGGTCTCAA
>Ga0181348_1000454_pt1 | contig 17778 bp, 16 predicted proteins | sample Su13VDMM110DN_FD_130092 | JGI IMG/M metagenome (GOLD analysis project Ga0181348, IMG submission 130092) | Freshwater viral communities from Lake Michigan, USA - Su13.VD.MM110.D.N | ecosystem: Environmental > Aquatic > Freshwater > Lake | place: USA: Michigan | collected 2013-07-16
AATATAAGAGCGATTTATGCTTTCATCTTTACAATGAATCTTGTAAAAATAAAACATGTTCATGGGGTCGGACGGTTGGCTTTCTGCTTCTACAATTAATTCCATTTATAAAGTATATAAAGATAATATTTTTCTAAAATAACTAACAAAACTAAATTCACTAAAAACGCCTTAACGATTCAAATAATCGTTGTATATTCTTTTCAAATCTTTTTGAGAAATTCCTGATTTCAGCTGACCTTTTGACAAGCCCTTCGTTGAAATAAATTCAGGTGGAACACCATTATAAACTTCTAATCCATAAAGTCCCAATATGGCATCATTTAATGTTTGTCTCATTCCATATATGCTTTCAGAATGTTGTAGTCCAGCACCTTTTATTGGCGGGAGCAATTTTTTCCCTGATTTTGCCATTTCGCCTTTAATCAAATCAATTTCTTCTTGTCTTTGTTGTTGCGCTTCTTCTTCTGTACTTGCAAACGGTTCATCTTCTGGAATAATATCAAATTCTGCTGGTATTACTATCTTTTTACCTTTAACTGGTGCTGGTTTTGGAATGGGTATTATTGGCTCTGATTCATCCTCATCTTCCTCATCTTCTGGTGGCGCATCTATTTTTTGCGGTTCTTCTTGAATCACGGTTTGTAATGGAGCTTCTGTACCATCAGGAGATAAAACCCATTCATCACTTGAAACTGGTTTTGCTGACATTCCCATCTGATCATTTTCTTGATTGGTCGCAATTTGAAAAGGCATAAATGGATCATTGTTAGATGGTTCATTTGTCATTTTTCTTGTTAAATAAGATTCCATGGATAATTGAGTAGGACGAATTATTTTTGGTTTAAATCTTGATTCAGGTGGTTCTTCATATTCTGGCATTGATCTCTCTTTTTTTCTGTTTGTTCTTTTTTGTCTTGGAAAAAAATCCGGTCTTGTATAAATTTCTGGCTCTAAATCGCTTTCAGATGGTTGTTCGAATACTTTCTCTGCAAGACGCTGTTTCATTAAAAATTGTTGATTTTGATATTCAAAATCCGTTTTTTGTTGGTTTAATAAATCTTCCAATTCTTTTTCTCTTTTGCTTGGTGCTTGGAGTGCCTTTTGAGGTTGAGGGTCAATAAATGTGGGTGGTGGTGGTTGTCCATTTGGAGGCTGATTGTAAAAATATGATACTGCTGGTTGAGATGGAACTATGAAGGGAGGATTGTATGATGACTGCACTTCTCCTCCTTTTTTCTTTTTATCTGTTTTGTCTCCAACATTGACTCGAACTATTTGCTGATTCTTTGGTTTTAATTTTTTCAATAACTTTATTAATTCCTTATCAGATAAGCTTATGCGTTTCTTGCGCGATTTATCTTTTGAACTTTTCTTGCCTCTTGTTCTTTTTGGCATTTATATATGATGATATTTTATTTTAATAATAATTCATTGAAATTCTTGAACATTCGTGATGTTCTTAAATCTAAATCCAAATGCTGGTATGGTTCATTAAAACAGTAATCATATAAGTCTTGTTGTTTGTCTTTTGAAATTCCAAATACTTCCTTGGCAATACTATTCCACTCCTCGATATTTTTAGGCTTGAAGATAGTAATGTAATTCATCTGCTTACGCAAAATCTTTGGGAACATGTAATATGATTGTAATGTGAATATCCAACTGCAATTGATATGTCTTGTCTTTAATATCATTCTATTCAAACATTTAATTAAATTCTTATCCTTCAAGTCACCTCCCATGTCATCTACAATGATCAGCGAATTCTCCATCTCGTAATCATTATCAATACAGTCCTCTTTAATTGATAGCAACTCGTCCTGAATATCCTCTAACGTGTCACAATCCAATTCATGAAATACTTTGTCATGTTTATCAAACGGATGTTTCTCCACAGAAAGATAACTGGTTAATGGTGTGAATAAAAATATATTATCAAATTTGCCACGATAGTATTCCTTAGATTTGAACATGGAAAGGAGAAGTGACGATTTACCGCTTCCACCGCTACCACATAGGCACCATACGAAACCATTTGCGCTCGGAATATTGCGGTTGATGTCTTTTAAATACACACTCATGTTCTCTTTAACTGGTGCCATTTTTTTTAATCCGCTCGGTATTTCTGTTATCATGTCTATAATAAATAGACATAATAAAATTATTGAGTTAAAGTAAATCCCAAAAAATCAGCTATAAATTGATAAACATACTGGTCGTCATTACTCCAACTAGTATAATGATCTCCGTCCATGACAACTTCAACTGCTGATACAAAATAATTATTTTCATCGTATGTCATAACACGAAATTTTGCACTAGTAGAGAATATTAAACATATCAATTCTACTTTAAAGCTGGTAACAGTTACAGAAGTAGTTTGCGTAGCTGGTTGAATGTTTTGATTACTATTTTGATCCATATAATATACCTTAATATTTTATTTTTTGTTTAAACATTATTTTAAATTTAAGCTTGTCCTATTACCGACCAATGCGCCCCATCACAAACTAAATTAACTTGAAATATACTTGTGGTAACAGGTAATGTTGCCAATGCTGTAACAGATGCAATCGGCATTATACCATTACCAGGTGCAGAGATATTAAAGGCAGTTCCATTTTTGCGTTTAAAAATAACATAACAACCACGTATATCGGCATCAGTTGGATTTGGCAAAGTTATAACTCGTGTTGCCGTCGACATTGCCACAATATAAAATTGTGACATGGGGGCAGTTAAAGTAGTGTTAATAACAATTGTTCCGTATATTTTTAAACTTAACTGACCTTGAATAAACAAAGCTGTTTGGTCTGTTCCAATTGCGATTTGTCTATCTGCCGATGGTGTCGGCACTTGTGCCCCCTGACCTATTACAATATTATTTTGTCCTGTAACTGTTGTTCCTGCTTGTGACCCTATTATGGTGTTGTTTGAGCCTGTTCCGATTCCCGCCCCTGCTTCATATCCAAGTAGAGTATTTCCACCAGCTATACCTGTCATACTATCACCTGCAAATACACCAACGCAAACATTTTGTGATGATGTTCCTCCTACTGTTTGATAACCTGATGCTTGACCGATAAAAACATTTGAAAAACCAGAAGTATTTCCATAACCGGCATTTGTTCCCACAAAAGTATTTGTTGAACCTGTTGTTGTGGAAATTCCAGCTTGTGTTCCCAAAAAACAATTTTGATTTGCTGTTGTTGTCATAGCTCGTCCTGATGCGTAACCCACACAAGTATTATAACTACCTGCTCCATTTGCTGTTTGAAATCCTGTTTCTCCTCCTATAAAAGTAGATTGAATTCCTGATGTAAGTCCTGGTGCTGAGTTGTGTCCCATTAAAGTATTGTAAGTAGCACCCGTAGTCATATTAGTTCCACAAGCATTACCATATATTGTATTAAGTCCAGCTGAAAAATTCATACTGATTGGAACTGCCACACCTATTATAAGATTAATAGCACCAGTTGAACTCAATCCTATACGCAAAACGCTTGTTCCAGATGATAATGTGATATTATTTTTTGCTATTAATACATCACCATTTAAATTCATGCTTGCACTAGAACCATCAAATTTAATAGAAGAAGTTGGTGTTGAAGCCGTGCCACCTGCTCCAATTAAAACCTCATTTGCTTTTATTTTAACACCGTTTGTATTACTAGACCAAGTAGAAAGAGATAAAATTCCTGTATTTACTGCTGTTCCAGCACAGTATATTAAGCTGTCTCCTGCTTGCTGAAAATTATTAAAAGAACCAAGACCACAATTTGGTATAAAATTAATATTCATAGTATCTTTTATAATAAATGAAGGAGTTGATGTATTTCCGTTTGCTGTTTGAATTGTAGTAGCAGTAACAATAGCACCAACCATACTTAAATTTGGAATATTAAGAGTATTATTGGTTCTATCAAAAGAAATATTACTATCAGCATAAGGTGTTTGATTAGTAGTACCAGTAGAAGAAGTGACATAAGGAAAATAATAAGTCCCTGTTACTCCTGGAAATGAAGTTGTATTAATCGCATTTGTAGAACTAGATGTGCCAGCTGTAATAGCTGATTGAACCCATGCAGTCGTTGGTATTTTTGTAGAGCTATTATTTGAAGCAGGTTGAGTTAATGGAGATGTAATTTCAGTTGGTGCAATTGTTAATCCTGTTATTCCTTGTGAAGCCAAATTAATGTTTCCTCCTGTTGTAGCTAGTGTTTGTATTGTAAGAGTATTTCCTGTATTCGTAGTAATATTTGGTGTAGAACCTGCTATTGTAAAAGTATTTGTTATTTGACCTGTTCCAGTTGCGTTGAATTTTACTGTGTTAAATTGTTGATTTCCAACATCAAAACTAAAACCAACCGCAGTATTTCTGAGAGCTTTATTACCTGATGTTGTAGTTGATATAAAAACAGGGTAAAAAGTTCCAGTAGATGTAACAGTAACACCAACTTCTGTTGCTGAACTAGCGTTTCCATTTAATGATCCATTAAATTGTGTTGCTGTAATTTGATTAGCGTTTGTAATGGAATTTGAAAACATATCTATACCACCATAAGTAACATTTAAACCTGCGGATGTGATTTGTAATGGATTTCGCGTATTGCCTCCACTATCTTGCACAGTAAAATAATGATTACTTGATACAGCAATAGCATTATAATTTACAACTCCACCAGTTACGTAAATTTGGCACTGTGTGGTGCCTGGTGAGAGTAAATTGTCAAGGTTTATATTTTGTTGAAAATATGTTTGACCGCTGAATGTAGCAACCCCTACAACATCAAGAGTTGTTATTTCAACATTTCCAAGCGTGGAAAGTGCTGGTCCTATAATATTCAAAGTTTCTGCTTGAATATCTCCAAATGTGGCAAGACCAGCAACAGACATAGTTCCATCCATATTCACATTATCTGAACCATCTGGCCTACCTAGTTGAACTGTATTTGAAAACCGTGCGTATGAGAATGCTCCAATAGCAGTAGAACAAATAAGATTATTATTTAAAATATAACATTCAGAACCAATTGTAGTATTATAACTACCTGATATATTTTCATCAGGGTAGCTTTGTGATTGTGAGCCAATTTGAGTATTATATGAAGCGGTTGTACTTTTTCTACCAGCAGACGCTCCCAAAAAAGTATTATTTCTGCCACTTGTAACTTGATTTCCAGAATTTGCTCCAATAAAGAGATTCTGAACACCAGTTGATGATAAAAATTGTCCTGAACCTGAACCAAAGCAAAAGCAATTATTTGGCATAGTTCCGGTTGGTCCAGCATTTTGTCCCATTACAATAGAAAAAACATTGCCAGAATTTCCAATTGGTGTTCCATTTAAACTGATATTACGAGCATTATTTGGTGTGATGCCAGTTATTTTTAATCTTTGATTTGTAGCGTCATATCCCAAGTCGGTAGCGTATGTTCGCAAAATTGGTGTGCCACTACTAGAATCAACAAAAGTGGGATAATATGTTGTTCCTGATGTTGTATTTGTTACCGCAACCGCAGTAGTAGTTCCAGAGTTTCCTGTAATATTTATATCCGCTCTATTATTTGCAGTATCATAACTTGCGCCTCCATTATCAGTATATAGATCAGCAGTCGAATTTGCTGTTACTGAACTCATGACCAAATAAGTTGTACCTGATATAGTGCTTGATAAATTAACTTTTGTAGCACTACTTGCGTTTCCATTAAAATTATTTGCTGTAAGTGTGGATGTAAATGGATTATAACTAAGTGGTGTTGTCACATCATCAATATAAAGTACATTACCTGTTGCTGTTGTTGTTTTTGAAAAAGGAATATAATAATTACCTGATGTGTTATCTGATGTTAAATTAATTGATGTTGAACTTGATGCCACGCTATCAACATACGTTTTATTTGCGAGTTGATTTGCGGTTGTTGGAGCAATTGAACTTTCTGGAAGTGTTGTAAATGTTTTTACACCTCCTATGCTTTGCGCGGTTGTTTTATCAACAAAAGTATTATCTACATAGTTTTTATTTGTGAGATCATTCGCTGATGCTGGCGCAACAGAAGTGTTTGGAACAGAATTAAACGTACCCGTGCCAGTAAATGTAATTGTAGAACCAGTAAAATTTGCTGATGATGTAGATGTTGTCCCTGATCCACCACCACTAATATATGCTGATGTGCTTGTTAATCTAATACCAGTTGGGGCTGTCGGTGCTGGAATACTTGTTGTTGTAATACATAAAGGTTGTCCTAGCGTTTTATTTGAAAACATAACAGCATCGTTTGCTTGCACTATATTATTAAAAGCACCACCAACAGTTGCTCTTGGTAAAAAGTTAATTGAATTTCCAGTCCCTGTATCCTGTATAAATAGCGTTGAATTATTATTTCCTGTATTTGTTAATATGGAAACTGCACCACCAGCGTTAATTGTAGTAGTTGAACTTATCGCATTTGCTGTTAATGTTTGTGTAGAGGTCAGATTATTATCAAATGTAGTTGTATCACCAACTGATGCGTATGTTTGACCTGTTGTCACTTGTTTTAAACTTGTAATGTCTGCTGTGTTAATTGCAACTTGCGCTCCAACATCAACACCATTAACAACGAGTGTTTCTGTGGTAACGTTTTCTGATGTTACTGAATCTGCGCTAACATTTGATAGACCTGTTGCGGTCGGTACATTGGCTAATTTGTTATTCAATCCATTAAACATGTTATATTATATAAACATTTTTATTTAATATAATTATACTTTTTGAAAATCAAAGCATCTAACAAACTAACAAATTAAGAACATTTATAAATATCAAATACAAGTAAAAAATTGGGATACACAATTCCTTCACTACTGTTGTTAATCTGATTTTGTGAATCAATTTTGAAAAATCCCATTTCACTCTCCAATGTAAATGTCACCATGCATTGTGTTCCTCCCATAGCAACTGCGTTACACGAAGCTACATCATATATAGTCATTGGAAAAGAAGCATACGTAACCATTTGCATGCTTGATGCTGTTTTATCAACCGCCGTCTCATAATTTTGGAAGCGCATCATATTACTGGATACCAAAAAACGATTTACAGATTGCGCTTCTGTCACCACATTAGAAATATCATTCATTTGCGCCCTTAATATGAGATTGTATTTTGCACCAAGTTCGAAATTTGTTTCACCCATTACTGTCCTCATATTTATATTCACATAAGTAGATGATGCACCCGCATAATAAGTTGTGAGCTGTGCCAATTTTCTTGAATTTTTGCTCATTATATAAATAGATAACATTATTTATTTATAAAATACTTATTCGCATGGGAATATATCAAAAAAGAAACTCGTGCGAGGAAATTGAGTATTTGCATTCAAAGTTGGTGCTGTACCATCGAGTGTTAAAAATTGAATATTAATGTCTAATAATTTCTGCTTTCTAAAAGAGCAAATAAATGTATTCTCAGACAATTGCACATTGGGTTGATTTTGCTGAAAATTACATAAACCCATTACAGCACTTGCAATATTGGTTTTTCGAGTGATGGAATAATTATTATTTTCCCATGATGGCCCACTGATTGCAAAATAAACAAGACGGTCATAAGGATTTACTCCAAAAGCAAGTGTTTGTTGATAAGACAAGGAATTCAATCTTAAATTAAATATTTCATATTTGTTGTATAAATCTCCCAAAATATTTTCAAGGTTAATAGAATACCATGTTGCATTTGTTCTTGTGGCATTAATAGTGCCTACATTGTTCGTTACCGGGTAATTGGCAAACGTGTCGCTAATGCTAATATCATTAAATTTCAATGAAAAAGATGCTTTCGCTTGTGTTTCCAAAGAAGTGTTCATATAATATATTACAACAAAATAAAATGTTATTGTATATTATAAATGGATCCCACAATTAGACGACCAGACATTTGTATGGATCCGAAAGTCACTCTGCTTGTAGAAGAGAAGTCTCTTCTTGATAATGATGTAAAAGAAGAAGATGATGTCATGCTTGAATTTCCTGAAACTAGTTTAAATTTGAATAGTGTAAAAGGATTTAAAGAAAAGAAAAAAGAAATAAAATATTTGAAACTCAAAGCGGAAGCAATCAAGGAATTAAGAAATGCATTAAAAATATTTAAACCAGAAGAATTAAAATTAAATCATAGTGTGGTTTTATTTTGTTGCCAAATTGTGGAAGACCTATTCACTAGCAGACAAAAAGGTCGTTTCAAAAAAGATGTTGTTATAGAGGTTTGCAAGGAATTTTTTGATGAAAAGCATCAAGTGGTGTCCATGGTTATAGATCTGGTATTTGATAAAATTATTAAAAGTAGTTTTATCAGAAGAAATAAAAACAAAATTAAATCTATCGGATTTTTTTTGCTGGAAAAGATTTCTCCAAATTTGCAGACTTTCTCACAGAGCAAGTTAAGAGCGTTATAACAGCGCTTGTGATTAAATATTGTTACATTTTAATTTTGGCTGTGCTTTTATAATTTGTTAGTTTGTTAGATTGTTTTATTTCAAGAAAGATAAATTTAAATAATATAAATAATCAATTATTTTTTATATTAAGCTATATTATATGGATGAAATAATGGAGATTATTAAAAAGAATCGCCCTCATTTGGGTGCTAATTCATTGAAGACCTATAAAAGCATTCTCAAAAATATTTATGATAAATGTTATGATGATAAAGAGTATAAACTAGAAAATTTCAATAAAGATGAATCTATTTTGAAACATTTAAGTGATATGCCTTACAATAAACGCAAAACTGTATTAGCGTCTCTTTCTGTTTTGACTGATAACAAAAATTACAGCGCATTGATGATGAAGGACATCAAACAATATAATGATAATGAAATGAAACAAGAAAAGACTCCGCAACAAATGGAAAACATGATTGAGCCAGAAGAAGTGGAGAAAATATTTGACAACTTGGAACAACATGCAAAAATATGTTTGAAAAAGAGTTCGCTCACACCAACTGATATTAATACGGTCATGAAATGGGTCATGCTTGCGCTCACGGGCGGTATTTTTCAAGCCCCAAGGCGATCAGTTGATTTTGGGAACATGAAATGGCGCAATTATGATCCTGAACAAGATAACTATGTGGATATCAAAAATGGCAAATTTGTTTTTCAAAATTACAAGACTGCCAAGGTGTATGAAAAACAAGAAAATGAAATCAGCAAACCATTGAAAGTAATATTAAATAAATGGTTCAAAGTATGCGATTGCGATTATGTTTTGTTTGACAATAAAAAGCAACCATTAACAAGTCCCCAGATGACTCACCGTCTCAATGAAATTTTTGGCAGAAAAATAAGCACGTCTATGTTGCGCCATATTTACGCCACCAAGAAATTCGGCACCATGAATTTGAAAGAGTTAGCTGAGACTGCTACTGAAATGGGGAATAGTCCCATGCAACTTTTAAAATATGTGAAGCATTAATATTTATATTTTACCTTTTCAGAAATCAATCAATCTAACAAATCTAACAAATTACTAAATTTTCTAACTTTACTAATTTTTACTAATTCACTTTAATTGATAGTTTGGTGAGATGGAGAAGAATATCTGAGAGTGAGGAGTGATGAGTGAGGACTAGATTTTACCTTCACCCTTATAAAATGAAAAAAAATGAAAAAAGTTTATTTTTTTCACTATTTTCCTTTTTTTTTTATATTTCTTAGTCTATTCTAAAACCACTCCTCACTCCTCACTCCTCACTTTTATACATTTCTTTCCATCTCTCCAAACAAAATTGGAATTAATAGAATATTAAGGTAATTCCAACATAAATATTATCTTTCACTAATATAGAATGGAAAAAGTAATTAAATGTAGATGTGGATGTATTACAACAACCATGGTCCAAAGAAGAAAGCATCTCATGAGTAAATTTCATAAAGAATATCAACGTTTGTTAGAACAAATGAATAACAATTCCATTATAAAATATTAAGGAAAAAATATTAAAAATAATATTGATATATAATAAAATGTATCATAAAACTGCTATTTATAAATTTAAAGAATTGCATCCAGATGAATACAAAGAAATGACTAGAAAAGCCACTTGCAAATATAGGCAGAAAAATATTGAAAGTGTAAGAGAAAAAGATAGAATTCGTAAAAGTGCTTTTATGATGGAATGTAAAAGATTAAGGAATATTAATATTTTTTAATAATAATTTTAAAAATTGATTTAAAATTTTTATCTGTATATTATTTATAATGGAATTATTTGAACGACCAACATTAAGAAATACTCACTTTTTAAATGAAATGGATTTTAAAACGTTTAAATTATATTCAACTAACTGCAAAAATGATGATGAACGCAAAATAAAATTTGATATGATGAAGTCATATTGTTCAGCCATGATTAATGCAAAGGGAGAAATTAAAAAAGATTACGCATATACACAAGTAACACCAAATGACGTAGGAGGTAGATTATATTGTGGAAAATCTTCACAATGTCTTCCAAGAGATATAAGAGGATTACTTTTTCGTGACTGTACAACTGATATTGACATGAAAAATGCACATCCGGTTATTTTAAAATATTTATGTAAATTACATTCAATTGCTTGTCCAAATTTAAGTTGGTATGTTGATCATCGTGATGAAATTCTTTGTGAAATGGGTGAAGGTGGTAAGGAATTATTTTTAAAAGCTGTAAATGATGATAAATTAAATAAAAAAGTCTCAAATACATTTTTTAAAGATTTTGATAAGGAATGTAAATTTATACAACAAGAAATAACAAAATTAGATTGTTATGCTCACATTGTTAAAACTGTTCCATCTGTTCGTGTTCATAATTGGTTGGGTTCTGCTTTGAATCGTATTTTATGCGTTTTTGAAAATAAAATTTTACAAGAAGCTCTCCATATTTGTAATAAAAATAGATTAGAAACATGCACATTTATGTTTGATGGATTAATGGTTTATGGTAATCATTATGATAATAAAAATTTACTTGATGAAATTGCAACACATGTTAATTCAAAATTTATTGATATGAATATGATATTTGCTTACAAAGAACATTCACAAGTAATACAGGTTCCAACTGATTTTATTATAAAACAAAATAAATGCAATAATGATGCAGAAATTAAAGATTTTAAAAATATGTGCGATAATTTTGAAAAAACACATTGTAAAATTATCAATAAGGGATTTTATATTAAACAAGAGAATGAAAAAAATATTATTATGACAAAGTCACATCTTATTACATCTTATGAAAATTTAATTTATCAAAAAATAATTAAAGATGAAGTTAAAGATTGTAATTTTATTAATGATTGGATTAAAAATAATCCATCTATGAGATGCTTTGATGATATTGAAAGTTATCCAGATTCATCTCTATGTCCAAGTAATATTTTTAATACTTGGAGACCTTTCGCAATGGAATTTGTAAAAGAATACGAGCCAAATATGAAAGCATTACAAATGATGCGAGACCATATTAAAGTATTGTGCAATAATGATGAATATACAAGTAATTACATGGAATCATGGATTGCGCAAATGATTCAATTTCCAGCTATGAAATCAAATTGTCCAACAATTATTTCAAAACAAGGAGCTGGTAAAGGCACACTATTAAAATTAATTTCTGCGATGATTGGAGAAGATAAATACTTTGAGACCACTACACCATCACGAGATGTATGGGGTGATTTTAATGGAAGAATGGCAAATACATTTCTTGTAAATTTAGATGAATTAAGTCGCAAAGAAAGTGTTGAATGCGAAGGTAAAATTAAAGGCTTAATTACAAATCCAAAGATGACTATTAATGAGAAAGGTGTAAAGCAATATGGCATTATAAGTTATCATAGATTTATTGCAACAACAAACCATGAAGATCCATTAAAAACAGAAAAAGATGATAGAAGAAATTGGATTGTTAGAGCAAGTGATGAACTCATTGGAAACGTAGAATATTTTAATAAAATTAATAAATACCTTGAAGATGTAAATGTAATCAAAACATGTTTTGAATATTTTAAAAGCATTCCAGATATGAAAAATTTTAATAAAATGAAAATTCCAGTAACTGAATATCAACAAGATATGAAAGATGCAAACATATCACCAATTGAAAGTTGGCTTAAATCATTTACATTAGAGCATTATTATACTGATAAAGTTGAATTAATTGGAAAAAAACAATTTGAATTATTTAATGAATGGTGTAAAAGTTCAGGTATTGATTACAAAGTTAATATACAAGCATTTGGATTAAGAATGAAAAGATTAAATATAAATGGCATTGAAATTGGTAAGCATACGAATAAAGGTGAAACAAAAATATTTAATATACAAATTCTTCGTGAGCATTTTCAATTAAATGAAATTGAAATGGATACAACAGATGAAGAAGACCGTTAATAATAAATTATAAAATTACATATAATTTATTATTTGATTTAATTATTACTTAAATTGTTTTCAAATACATATCTGAAAACAACTTAAAGGAACAAAAATGAGCAAATCCATTTGAATAGAATTTTGTCTTTTTCAGTCATAGGATGTAAATTATAATTTAATTCTGTATAGCTAAATTCGTCATAAGTTATTAACACATTATTTGTTGATTTAAAGTTGTGCATATATATGTACAATATATTAATCATTTCTTAAACTATTATCAATAACAAATCTTTTTATTTTCAATTCTTCTTTTTTCTCTTCTTCGAGTTCTTCTTCGCTGTCATTATCGTAAGCGCAGAATCCACTTTGTTTTAAAAAGAACTTCTCCATGTCAGTGCGATCTGAGGCACGACGGAACATATAATCATAAGATTCAGGACGCATAAGTCTTTCATTTTTCTTCAAATCAAATTCAAGACACTGATCTTCCCCATACATTAATTTATTCCAATCAATTACATTTTCTTCCTCTTCTGCATCAGGCAACAACATAGACCAGTCTAATTTGAAATTTTCAAAGTTCAAATAGTGTCTTTTTGGCTCTTGTAATTCGGGTTGAGAACTTTCTAAATTAATTGATTCACTCATTTATATAATCTAACAATATTATATAATTATGAATACAACAAGAAATACATGTAATTTATATTTGAACTCAAAGCAAGCCATTACAAAAATAAATGGCTCGACAAGTAACTGCATTTTTGATTTTAATAATCTTCCAATTGACGATGGTGATATTTATGTAAGCGTCCAAACAGCACAAATTCCATGCACTTTTTATAATGTGGATTCAATTAATAATTTGCTTGTATATAGCGTTGGTGCTGGTCCAAATATTAATTTAGTGATACCTCCGAGTAATTATAATGTGAATACATTATTATCTTATCTCATGTCAGTTATGACAGGCTTTACCGTCACATATAATACATACACAAATAAATATACATTTACACATTCGAGTTCATCATTTGCATTCAAATCGACCTCAACATGTTTTGAACTTATTGGCTTCGTTGATGGTGCGCAATATAATTCAAGTGGGCTATCACTTGTAAGCACAATAAGTGTAAATTTTTTCACCATCAGAAATATTTTGATTGAGTGTTCCAATCTAATTACAGTAAATAAAACAAGCGATATTACTGATTCCAATCAAAGTATTTTAACAAGCATACCTATTACTGTATCACAAGGATCTATTTTAAGTTATTCAAATGTATTTGGATTGAGTGACCGAGTTGCGAGTGTAAAAAATTTCGCATCATTACAAATACGGTTATTAGACCAAGATTTGGATTTATTAAATTTAAATGGAACAGAGTGGTCAATCACATTACAATTAAATTATTAAGCGAGATAATATATTTATTTTGTATTACTATTATATAATGGGACTTGGTGGCAAACTTGCAAAATCAGTAGGCGGACTTGGCCAGAAAATTCAAAAGACTGCTAGCGGTCTCGGTTCAAAAATACAACGTGTTGAAAATCAAGCGCAAAAAGGTATCACTCGGGGTGTATCAACAGCGCAGGGTGCAGTTCGAGATGTCGAGCGCGGGATTGTCAAGGCAAGCGGAAAAGTGGGAGCTATTAAACAGGGGCTTCTAAAAGGAGCGCAAGTAATTGATGCCTTACAAGCGACGGGTATCGCTGGCATGGTCCCGGGATTGAGCCTCGGTTTAGCGGGTGCTTCTGGCGCTCTACGCTCGGGTGCAGGTGGGTTGAAACAATTACAGGATGTTGGTAAGGACACCCGCATGGCTACGGGCAAAGCCAAGAATCAATTAGCCAGCGTGGGACAAAAAGCTTCCGATAAAGTCTCCCAAGTTGGTAGCCAAGCACGCTCGAATGTGGAGCGAGTGGGAGAACGCGCCAAGGCAATCGAAGAGCAAACGCAAGCAGACATCAGCAATGTGCGATCCGCTTTTGCCAATTAATTGATATAATATAATTATTTTATATACTTATATTATAAATGCTCCCAGTCATGATTAAGAAGAGTGGATTAATGGACACCAAGCTACCAATGCGCCCGAGTATTTTGACCCGTCCCGATTTAAAAGTTAAGCAACAAATTGGAAAAGTAATGCAAACTTTTAAAGCAAAATAATTTAACTCCTTGATAGATTATATTACTATTCTTAATTTAATCGGTCAATTATTTTTTCTGACCCTATTTTAAATGGAGGATAATAATGAAATCGACAAAAACGACAATACGCCACTTTTGAAGCCAAAAAAGCCGAGACCTCCTCCAAGCGAAAAACAAAAAGAGAATTTCAAAAAGATGGCCGAGAAGCGAGCGGAAAATATAAAAAAGAGAAAGGAAGACAAAATTATGGACGCGAAAAGGCAACTTTTGGAGAAAGAAGGCTACGTGAAAAAGGAGGTTAAACTTGATGAAAAACATGAGGTTCAGTTTAACATTAGTGAAGAGGAGGAAGACACCAAGCCAATAAAACAAGCCCCACAGAAAAATACAAAACCGAAACCAGTCCCACGAGAAAAAGAAATCCCATTAAAAAAAGAGGAGAAAATAAAACCGGTCAGAAAAGTTGTAAAAAAGGAGCAACCAATTAAGGAAAGTAGTGAGGAAGAAAGCGATGGCGATCCAGATAGCGATTCCAGTGAAGAAATTGTTATTGTTAGAAGGACAAAAAAGAATAAGAAAAAGAAAAATGTTAAGGCATATGATGATTATAGCGATGAGGAAGAGCAATATGTAGCAACCCCAAATTTTAATGATTTCTTTGTGTAATTTAATTTATAATATATTTTATTTTGTTATGATATATTATAATGTCTCTTCCGAAGAATTTGCTGTACCAAAATAAGGTAGATGCCATGGGTGCCAGACCTTACACCAGTAATATTCAGCCACAAGGCGCCCAAACTTACAGTGCTAACGATGTGATGATTTTCAACATTCCCTGCAATAGAAACACCGTGTTGTCTCCCCATGACACGTACTTGAAATTTTCTATGACGGCTACCAACGGAGCTACTGCTCAGGATTTTGTTCGTCTCTCCAAGGCAGGGGCGCACGGTTTTATCCAACGTTTGCGAGTATTTCACGGTAGCACACTTTTAGAAGATGTGGATAATTATGCAAATTTGGTGGCACAACTTTGCACCAAACAACGCTCTGCCGACAACGTAAGTTATAAAGGATCGGTTGTGGAGGGCTTTGAGGAATCTTGCGCAGTCATTTGCAATCCTTCGGCTGGTGCGGCCACTTCTGTTTTTTCTATGAATGCTTTGAGAGGTATGCGTATCTCAAATCCTACTTATGGAGCGGTTGGTGGTTTGGCTATTGGTGGTGTTACTCCCATCCGAACTTTCTGCATTCCCCTTGTGTCCATATTGGGTTCATTATCGGATAAGTATATTCCCCTTTTCGCCATGAGTTCGGCACCTATTCGCGTGGAGATCCAGCTCGTGAATAGCGCTTTAATTCCCTTTGTTTCTATTACTGCGTTGGCTTCATTTGCTTTGACCAATGTGGAAATTATTGGCTCGTTCATTGAGTTGAGCGACCAAGCTCTTTCTGTGGTGCAACAAGCCACGGCTGGCGGACCTCTTACCATGGCTGTCAATAGATACTCCAATTTGGTGTATAATGCTACTCTCAACAATGCTACCACTAACGTGTCTGTCCCAGTCCCATTCAAGTATTCCTCAGTGCAAGCCCTATTAGCAACTATCCGTCAGCACAGTGCTGGTGCTATTACGTTTGACGCATATGGGTCATACAACTACAACATCAACGAGTATTGGTGGCAATTCGGCTCTGAATCTCTCCCTACAAAACACCCTGGTTCTTCTGCTAGTGGTGGCGGAGACCATCAAACCATGTTCAACTACTATTGCTCGGCTCTTGGATCCCCTGCTTCATTGGATTACACTCCTTTCATCAATTTATATACTTATGATACCATGGCTGTGCCTGTTGTTTCCGCGGAAACGGCTAACACTTCTGCTGGAAATTTGTCATCTATTGCTGGATCCTTCGGCATCGGACAAGAACTTGTTTCTTATCCCTCTGCTAACCAAGACCAAATGTTTTCAGGACGCAATACTTCTACTGAGGACATATACCATAACCTCATTTTCAATGCCAACAATCCCGCTGTTGCTGTGAGACTTGATTACTTCTGCTTACACCATGCGGTTATCATCTGCGAAAATGGGCAAGCTCAAATCAGATATTAAACCATATATCGTAACAAATAAATAATGCAAAATACTTAATAAAATTTAACCAGAATTAACCAACATTGATAGTTTATACTCATATAAACCTCACTTTAACCTTCTTTGATAGCATAAATACGTTTAACCAAGGATAAACGCTCAATAAAAAGCTTTTTATTCATGGATTATGCTCATATAAACCATACTTTAACCATAATTATGGTTAAATCGTGGTTTATACGCATATAATTCATCAACTGAGGTTAAACTGCTCTCAAAATTATAATATTTTATAAATATATGGATTATAAAATATTACCTTACTCTTTTAAACAAGCTGATAAACTCAATGTCAAAATAAAACCATCTACAAAAAAAAACAAGAAGATAGATGTATTCAAAAATAATAATCTTGTCGCCTCAATTGGACAGCTGGGCTATAAAGACTATCCCACATATATTAAAGAAAAAGGAAAACCTTATGCTGACAAAAGAGCATACCTATACAAATTAAGACACGAGAATGATTTGTCAAAAATTGGAACTGCTGGATATTACGCTAACAAAATCTTATGGTAAAGTAATATTTAAATATGTGATTCATGGCAACCATTGAGACCCTTTGGGCTTTCAATTTTTAACTTTTTATTTCCATCACCAATTATCAAGCAATGAGTATTATTTTGAACACCAAGACTTTTATCCAAATCATTTTGTAGAATATCTTGCTCAAATTTCTTAATGCAATATGCTGTGTGCTTTTTGCTTTTCAAATGATGAGTCCAGTCCATCTTTGAACCAGTCCAGCCACATACGCATGTTTTTTTAATCGCATAATGTTGTTTGCATTTCTCTTTGTTGTATGTGACTTTATCAATCAGACACGGGGTATTTGTATTCAAATTATTTGTGTTTCCCTTGATTAATGAATACTCAATAAATCTGGCTGTCTGATCAGAACAAATACATTTATGTAACATATCCACTTTGAAATTATCCCAGCCCCCATTCTCACGAATAAATAAATACAATGGTTGGTCACTTAATTTGCTCTTTGTCTTGTGCGAATTTAATCTGCTTTTTAAATTAGATGTGCATCCAATATAA
>Ga0181348_1000455_pt1 | contig 17749 bp, 7 predicted proteins | sample Su13VDMM110DN_FD_130092 | JGI IMG/M metagenome (GOLD analysis project Ga0181348, IMG submission 130092) | Freshwater viral communities from Lake Michigan, USA - Su13.VD.MM110.D.N | ecosystem: Environmental > Aquatic > Freshwater > Lake | place: USA: Michigan | collected 2013-07-16
CCAAACGACCCTCGGATCCCATGCTCTACAATCAGGCAACCGACCTCGTGACCCGTCAGACCGTATGGGTCGGAACCCAGGTTCTGAACCTGCCCACCTGGACCGGCGCCGAATGGAAATCAAACGGTAAGGGGCAGTCCCTTGGTAGTGATTTCGACGGTCTCTCTGCTGTTTCGTTAGCAGACCTTGCCACTGATTTTCAGGGGTGGGTCGGTCCCGGTCACCGTTACTGGTGCAACCCCGAAGCAAAGCGCCTCTCCTTTCCTGCCTGACCCCTCCCGTCGATCTGCTAGAATTCTTTCAGTTCCACCGACCCCCACCCCATGACCAGCACCACCATCGACGGCGTTCAATTCAAGGTTACCCGCCTCCCCGTGCGCGGACCCCGTAAGGGTGAGACCCTCTCCCGTAATTCTCAGCATGGGGCAGGTGCCGCCTTCGGATCCATTCGCGCTACCGATCTGCCTGCCGGTGGTGCCTCTCATGCCGTAGGCGCTGGTAAAGGGATGACCATCACCCGCGTCACGGGTTTGGGTCGGGTGATGGTCGCTGATCTTGAGGCAGTGATGATCCGTGCCCGTGACCAGTACCGGAGCGATCGCCGCGCTGCTGCCCGTGACCGTATCAGCGGCATGGTGTGACCCATATTCGTTCGTGATTTGGCAGTGTCCCGGTGGGGGCGCCGCCCGGTGGCGCGGGGCGCGTTGAAAAACGCAACACTACCCTAACCTACAAAGTGTTACCCAAGCGACATAAGTATCAGGCGCTAAATTAAAAAATTTTGCCATAAAAAAATCACCCCTCAAGTTTGATAATTCATATATAAAACAAAAAAAGCAAACTAATATTGTGTGCCCATGAAAAAAAATTTCGGTGAAAATATTCATCCCGTACAGATTGATCCAATTACTGGGCAATATTATGTAATCATTCCCGAATGGATGATGAATGAACTCTCTTGGTACGAAGATACTGAAGTAAAATTCAGTTTAGACGGAAATGATATTGTGATTAGCGAACATGAAGTAGATTGACAACTACTACATAATACTGTATGATACTGAAGTAACTACATTCAATTATGGCTAAAGGATTTACTGTTAAAGCAAAAGCACCCATTGCAAAAACTACGGAACAGGAATGGGACTATGACTTGGCAAGACAAATGGTTCAAGGCAAATCCGTTGTATTTTGCCTACCAGGAAGAGGAGTTTCTTATACTTATCTGAAGAACTTTGTACAACTCTGTTTTGATTTAGTTCAAGCCGGAGCAAGTATTCAGATTTCACAAGACTACTCTTCAATGGTGAACTTTGCACGTTGCAAATGTCTTGGAGCAAACGTACTACGTGGTCCCGATCAAATTCCTTGGGACGGCAAACTCAAATATGATTGGCAACTCTGGATCGATTCTGACATTGTATTCAATACCCAACAATTTTTTCAACTGGTTTTAATGAATCGTGATATTGCATCTGGATGGTACTGTACCGAAGATGGTAACACAACATCAGTCGCACACTGGATGGAAGAAGATGACTTCCGTAACAATGGTGGTGTAATGAATCATGAAACAATTGAAACAATGAGTAAGCGTCGTAAACCATTCACGGTTGATTATGCCGGATTTGGTTGGTTATTAATCAAGAACGGAGTTTTTGAACATCCAGAAATTAAGTATCCTTGGTTTGCACCAAAGATGCAAGTCTTTGAATCTGGTGAGGTTCAGGATATGTGTGGAGAAGATGTAAGCTTCTGTTTGGATGCAAAAGAAGCAGGATTCGAAATCTGGTGCGATCCTCGTATCAGAGTCGGTCACGAGAAAACACGAATTATCTGATTTAAATGTTTAACAACTCTACGAAATATAATATCCTATGTAAAGGACGTAAAATTTACATCGATCTTGCAGAAGAAGAATATTTCAATACAATGGAGGATCTGGCAATAGAATTCTATGAGTCAGGTTCTCCACATCCTGAAGAACTTGAAACTGAAATTATAGAGGTTACTTATGGAAATTAAAAAATCATCAGGCAGTGCAAATCTCATTGAGTCGAGTCCTAAAAATACTCGTCAAGGATATGGGTCTAATACTAAATATGCCGCTTCTTCTCGGAATAAAGCTCGTAAAAAGTATAGGGGTCAAGGAAAATAATAATTTACCTCTCGAAAGGGAGGTTTTTTAATGTTTCTAAATAATTGCCTGGTGGGATTATTATGCCTTGGAAAAATTCTCAATGGGTAAACACCTCCTATTGGAGGTATATGACGTTAAATTTGATTTATTAAATAATGGGATTGCCATTCAAGATGCAATGGAACGCGGTATTAAACATGCCGGAATGACAATTCTCAACATTTATCAATACTGCTTCATTCCACAAGGAGTTACCATTGTCATTGCACTTTCCGAAAGTCACGTATCATGTCACACCTGGCCAGAGAACGGAACAATTGCAATCGATGCTTATACTTGTGGAGAAGGAAATCCCAAATTAATTGTTTTAGAACTATTAAAATACCTTGATTCGGATAATTTTAAACTTAGAGAATTAAATCGTTAAATAGAAACAAGGAGATAGAAACCTCCGTTATAAAAGTTCTGTTTTATTCACTAAAACAGGAGTTCCAAATGTCTAACTTACCAGTCGATAGAAACTCAGATTATATGAAAGAAATGTGGGGAACCTCAAAATTAATCACCGATTATGATTCAACTCCCCCACAACGTGTAATTCAAGAGATTATGCACGATACGGCACCAAAGCACGACTTTAAAAAACAAATCGAATTACATGAAAAAATTCGTAATGATGATGATTATGATGATTGGTCATACGGAACAGAACCATCATATGGTTCACCTTGGAAATGACTATAAATAAAGCAAGAACCTTTTAATCCAATGGCAATTCAAAGGATATCTAGATCATTTAAAGATATTAGTTTATCCTTTGAACCACATCCAGTGACAAAGGATTTGCCGATATTACTTAATGAGAATGCGATTCGTAGATCGGTCAGAAATTTAGTAGAGACAAAACTTACCGAGAAATTTTTTAATTCATCTTTTGGGTCTCAAGTTTATTCTAGTCTATTTGATTTCGTCGATTATGGTACTGCGGCAAATATTCAGGCACAAATTGAAGCAGTAGTTACAAATTATGAACCTCGTATTAATAATCTTGAAGTATTGGTAGATCCACAACCAGATAATAATGCATTTTCAATTTCCTTGATATTTGATATCGTAGGACAAGAATTTCCAACACAAGAATTTTCATTCATATTAGAGGCAACAAGATAAAATGCCTTTTACTAAGTTTACAAATCTGGATTTTGATCAGATAAAGGTATCCATCAAGGACTATCTCCGTGCGAATTCAAACTTCACGGACTTTGACTTTGAAGGATCTAACTTTTCGGTTCTGATCGATACACTTGCATATAATACTTACATCACAGCATTTAACTCAAATATGATTGTGAACGAATCCTTCTTGGATTCTGCGACACTCAGAGAAAATGTCGTGTCTCTTGCAAGAAATATTGGTTATGTTCCACGATCCAGAACCGCCTCTAAGGCACTTGTTTCTTTTGACGCCCAAATAGATGCGGCAGTCAGTAGTGCCACTCTCACGCTTCAGGCAGGACTTGTATGTGTTGGAAATATTGATAATACATCTTATATTTTTTCAATACCAGAAAATTATACGGCAAATATTGCAAACTCAGTAGCATCATTTACGGACTTAGAAATTTATCAAGGAACTTTTCTCAAAAAACAATTTGTGGTTGATGGTTCATTGGATCAAAGATTCGTTATTGATAACCCATATGTAGATACATCAACCATTAGGGTTTATGTAAAAGGTCCTACAGATAGTGGTAATGGAATAGAATATGCTCATGCGGATAATATTTTTCAGATCAATGGAACTTCTAACATCTATCTTCTTCAGGAAGTTCAGGATGAAAAATATGAACTTCTTTTTGGTGATGGGATTATTGGTAGAAAATTAGAAAATAATGCAGTTATTACAGTATCATATATTGTTACTGATGGTATAGATGGAAACGGTGCCGCTAAGTTCTCTTTCTCTGGAGCATTTAAAGGGTCATCAGATCAACCAATTACTGCTCAAAATTCAATTTCAATTACAACGGTTCAATCTTCAAAAAATGGTGGAGAGATTGAATCGGTTGATTCAATCAAGTACTTTGCTCCCAGAATATACTCTAGTCAATACCGGGCCGTTACAGCACGGGACTATGAAGCAATTATTAAATTAATTTATCCAAATGCAGAATCTATTTCAGTTATTGGTGGTGAAGATTTAACTCCACCAGAATATGGATCAGTAACAATTAGCATTAAACCAAAGAATGGAACTTTTGTTTCTGACTTTGATAAATCTCAAATTTTATTCAAATTGAAGCAATATTCTCTTGCAGGTATTAATCAAAAAATTAATGATCTCAAAATTCTTTATGTTGAGATCGATTCCTCAATTTACTATAATTATTCCCAAGTTTCTTCAGTAAATGATTTGAGGGCAAAAGTAATTCAATCTTTGACAACTTATTCAAATTCTATTGATTTAAATACATTTGGAGGAAGATTTAAGTATAGTAAAATTCAACAAATTATTGATAATACCGATATATCAATTACATCAAATATCACCAAGGTTAAGATAAGAAGAGATTTGAAAGCCCTTTTAAATCAACCAGTTCAGTATGAATTGTGCTTTGGAAATAGATTTCATATCAATTCGTTAGGTGGAAACATTAAATCAACTGGGTTTACAATTTCTGAACAGTCAGAAATGATTTATATTACAGATACTCCAAATAAAAATATCGATGGAACTCTTGATGGAAGTAATAAGGGAGTTTTGGCATTGTTTAAGTATGATCAAAGTGGAACTATACAAATCATTTCCAAATCAGCTGGTTCTATAGATTACTCTAAAGGTGAAATTATTCTTGGACTTCCAGAATATGTTGTAATTACATCTACACAAAAGAGCAATGATATAATTGAAATTCAAGCATATCCAGAATCAAATGATATTATTGGATTAAAAGATCTTTATATCTATTTTGATGTTACAAAAAGTTCAATAAATATGGTTAAAGATGTTATTTCATCTGGAGATAATATATCTGGTGTGACTTTCTCACAAGATTATTACACATCAAGTTATTCAAATGGGGATTTAACGAGGTCATAAGATGATAGAAACTGGTTTTGATACTAGAGTAAAGATTCAGCAAATTGTAGCAAATCAATTACCAGAGTTTATACTAGATGAAAGTCCTAAAACTCCAGAATTTTTAAAGCAATATTATATCTCCCAAGAGTATCAGGGGGGTGCAGTTGATATTGTCGAAAATTTAGATCAATATTTAAAACTTGATAATCTCATTCCTGAGGTTGTTGTTGGAGTTACTTCTATTTCTACAAATTTATCCGTAACTTCTGGAATAGTTACTGTAACAAGTACGAAGGGATATCCAAATCAATATGGACTTTTAAAAGTTAATGATGAAATCATTACCTATACTGGAATCACCACCAATACTTTCACTGGATGTATTAGAGGATTTAGTGGAATTACCAGCTATCATGCACCAAATAATCAAGAAGAGTTAGTATTCACCCAAACTAATGCATCTTCCCATACCAGTGGTTCTAAAGTAGAAAATTTGAGTTCTCTTTTTCTAAAAGAGTTCTATAAGAAAATCAAATATACTTTTACTCCTGGACTCGAAGATACAGATTTTATTCCAGAATTGAAGGTTGGGAATTTTATAAAACAGGCAAGAGATTTTTATAAAGCAAAAGGTACTGATCAATCATTTAAAATTCTTTTCAATATTCTTTATGGAGTAAATCCTAAAGTAATTGATTTAGAACAATTTCTAATTAAACCATCTTCTTCTATTTTTGTAAGAAGGCAAATTGTTGTTGCAGAAAGAATTTCTGGAGATCCAAATAAACTTGTTGGTCAAACGATTAGAAAATCAACAGATTACGGAACTAACGCTTCAGTTTCCGAAGTTGAAATTTTAACTAGAAAAAATAAAGTTTATTATAAATTTGGTCTTTATGTTGGATTCGATCAAAATAGTCAAATTCAAGGTGATTTTAATATTTCACCAAAAACAAAAGTTGTAGAAAATGTATCTGTAGGCGCATCAGTTATTACTGTAGATTCCACAATCGGATTTACTACTTCTGGGTCAGTTGTATCTGGAAACAATGTCATTTCATATACTGATAAAACTATCAATCAATTTTTAGGATGCTCTAATGTAAAGTATGCAATTGCAACTGCTGACGACATTAAATCTGATGAAACTTATTATGGATATGAAGATAATGATTTAACTAAAAAGGTTGAAATAAGAATCACTGGTGTCATTAGTGATTTTACAAATTTAAATGATTTTGGATTATCAATCGAAGGTGAGGAAATAAAAGTTTCCCATCTTGGAAAAATTATTCAAAATCCAGAATCGAATAAAACCTATAGGGAAATTGTTGCAAATTCATTCATTTATAATACTAGTTCCAGATATTTTGTTAAATATTCTTCTGGTTCATTTAATACAAATAGTGCAATTGATAAATCCAGTTTAAAATATGGAGATTCTATTGAGGTATTAATTAGAGGATCTCAAACTGTAGTTTCTTCACCAACAACTATTGCATCTATTACCAGTATTTCTGGCAATACTATTAATGTTACAAATCTTTTAGATTTAAATGACCAAACATTTGATCCAACAGATTCTACCAAATTTTATTATGGTAGGGATCTTGATATTAGAAGGAAAATCAAAAAGGCAAATAGTTCCGGAGCTTCTTTAGAATATGGAAATGATACTTTAATTTGTGACGTTCAAAATGTATATGATGACAATAATGGCAATTTATACGTAGCATCAAATTCTTTACCATCTTATAATATAACTCAGAATATATTTGAAGTTAGTGTTCCAACTGCAAACGATACATATCTACAAAATAAGGATCCAAATACACAGAAATATTCCACAATTTCTTTTGATTTTTCTTCCGGATCTATTAACGGATCAAAAGGATTTACTCAAGTACCATTTTTAACTGGTGATAGAATTTTTTATTCACCAGAAGATATTGCAATTACTGGATTAGAAAGAGGATTCTATTATGTTGAAGTTGTTGATACAACTAAGATTAGATTATATGCTTCACAATCATTTATTGTAACTCAGAATTATATTCCATTAGATATACCATTTAATGTGAGTGGTACACATACTTTTACTATAGATGTCCAAAGATCCAAGAATATCTCTTCTCAAAAATTATTAAGAAAAATTCCAATTGATGGATTAAATCCAACAGATTCTGGAGATACTACAACTCCAGGACCAATTGGTATACTGATCAATGGAGTTGAAATTGAAAATTATAAATCTTTAGATAAAGTTTATTATGGTCCAATTGATTCAATCGATATTTTAAATAGTGGCAGAGATTATGATGTTATTAATGCGCCATTAATTACTGTTGAATCGGGTGTTGGAGTTACTGCATTAATTAATCCAGTTATAACAGGATCTATTCAAAAGATCTTTGTAGACCCACAAGATTTTGACTTGGATGTTGTAGTTTCTATTGCAGTTTCTGGTGGAAACGGCACTGGTGGAGTTTTTGAACCTATTTTAGAAAAAAGACGTAGATCAGTTTATTTTGATGCCAGAGATACTAATAATTCTGGTGGAATAGATTTATTAAATGAAACGATTACATTTAAAACTAATCACAATTTTGCAGATAAGGAATCCATAATTTATAGTAAAAATGGAAATTCTTCTATAGGAATTGGAACTTATGGTGGATTAAATGCGGATACAAATTTATATTTAAGAGATGGTGGTGTTTATTATGCAAAAATTATTAATTCTAAGACAATTCAATTATATCAATCATTATCCAATTTCAATTCCGGAATTAACACTGTTGGTTTTACTACAATTAACACATATGGAATTCAAAAATTCCAAACTTTATCCGCCAAAAATACTTTATCTGAAATCAAAATAGTTGATGGTGGAAGTGGATATTCCAATAGAAAATTAATTGTAAATCCAACAGGAATATCAACATTCGATCATACAATTAATTTTTCCAATCATGGATTTAATGATGGAGATCTTATAACATACACTTATGATATTGCTGCAATTTCTGGAGTTTCTTCGTCCAATCAATATAAAGTACTAAGAGTTGATAGTAGTGCATTCAGATTGTCAAATGCTGGAATTGGCGGCACATATCTTTCAGATTATCAAAGAGGAAAATATGTAAAATTCTCTTCTTCTGGATCTGGTTATCAATACTTCTCATATCCAAAAATTGTTGCAAATGTTAATTATTCTGTAGGAATTAATAGTGTAACTGTTGGAATTATAACTGCAACACCAATTGTTAGAGGTTCAATTGTTGATGCATATCTATACGAATCTGGAACAAATTATGGATCCACAATTTTAAATTTCCATAAGAGACCCAAAATTTCTATCAATAATGGTACTGATGCCGAAATAGTTCCCGTAATTATTGGAGGTTCAATACAATCAATCCAAATAAAGTATGGTGGAAAAAATTATTATTCAATTCCGGATATTAATGTAATTGGTGATGGTAGTGGTGCTATATTGAGACCATCTATTTCAAATGGAAAAATAGTACAAGTTTTTATTCAAAATGGCGGGCAAAATTATACAGTAGAAAACACATTCATTAATGTTATACCTGCTGGTAAAAATGCTATCATTGAATCATCTATTAGATCCCTTACTTTAAATAATAATTATCGATTTGATAATGAAATTATTACTGGTGAAGATTCATTGAAATATTCTATTGGTGGATATATTTCACAAGTAAGGAGTGTTTTTAATGATAACAGTCAAACTACAAATTCACACTCGCCATTAATTGGGTGGGCTTATGATGGAAACCCAATTTATGGTGCATACGGATATCCAGATCCAACTACGGTATCCGATTGTAACGCATTAAAACCTGGATATAGTTTAGATTCTAATAATATTTTTAATAGACCACCATTAACTAATTTCTCATCAGGATCTTTTGTTGAAGATTATGTTTTTGATAATTCTGGTGATTTGGATCATTCAAATGGAAGATTTTGTAAGACTCCAGATTTTCCATTAGGTACATATGCATATTTTGCCGGTATAACAACAGGATCTAATCAGATTTCACCAATATTCCCATATTTTATTGGAAATAAATTTAAGAATACCGTTATTTCGGAAAATAAAACTTTAAACCAATCTTTTGATTTTAATAGTTCATCACTAATCAGAAATACTCTCCCATATAAAGTTAATGATGAATATGCGGATAATGATTTTATCATAGAATCAAACGAAATAGTAAATCAAAAAGTAATAGTTGATTCTATTTACAAGGGTAAAATAGAAGGTTTTAATGTTCTAAATGGTGGTAGTGGATATTCTGTTGGAGATACTTTAGTATTTGATAATACGGGAACATTTGGAAGTAATGTAGATGCAAAAGTATTCACCTTAGTTGGTAAAGATATTGTCAATGTTAATACATCTATAGAAACTTATAATAATGCAATCTTTACAAGAAAAGATGGAAATTCGATTGAAGTAACTACTCTTCCATATCATACTTTTTATGATGGTGATGATATCACTGTATCTGGATTTTCAACATATCTGAGTAGTTTAAATGGTTCTTATCCTATTGGTGTTACTTCCTACAGTACAACTTTAACTAACTACATGTCGCCAGCGATATCAGTCGGATTGGTAACGGACATTTATGTTGCAAATGTGCCCCCCAACATTTCTATTGGTAGCAGTATTAGTGTTGGCATAGGATCAGAAATTCTTTCAGTCATTTATATTTTTGACGCAAGTAATGTTATAAGAGTTAAGAGGTCCTCCATTGGGGTTGCTTATACTACAACAACAATCATTAATTATCTACCAAATACATTTACTATTAATAATAAAACATCATATTTTGACTCCACTTTAAACAATAAAGTATTTTTTAATCCAACAGAATCTGTTGGATTGGGAACATTAGTTGGTATTGGAACAACAGTTCGTTATAAACTTAATGGTCAAAATTATATTGGTATTGGATCAACAGGAATTTCTGCTCTGTTAAGAACCATTCCAACTCAAAGCATTTACATAAAAAATCATCCATTTAAAGATAATCAGCAAGTATTATTTAAAAAACCAGTTGGAGTAGCAGCAACTGCTATCATTGTATCGGCAACTGCTACGGCAACAACCACATTTACACTACCTTACCCAACAGATACTCAAGTTGTTTATGTAACGAGTAAATCAAGAGATACAATTGGAATCAAAACTCAATTAACTTCTAACGAATTATTCTTTATTCAAAGCGGAACAGATAATTATGAATATTCTATCGAATCCGTTTTTCCACAATTAACTGGTAAAATTGATAAGATAAAGGCAACTGTTGCTGTTGCAACGGCACATGAACTTTTACAGAATGACACAATAAAACTTTCAATTGAACCAAATCTTTCAGTTGGAATAGGAACTTCAAGCTCCATCTATGTTTCTTATTATAGTGCTAAGAAGAAACTTATTTTTAATCCGATTGGATTTACTTCTGTTGGCATTAATACACTCAATAATACTATCAATTTACCAAAACACAATTTAAATACTGGAGATAAAATATTTTATAGTGCAGATGATTCTGCGGCATCAGGATTAACAACTGATGGATATTTTGTTTATAAAGTTAATGATGATAATATTCAATTATCAGAAACCTATAGTGATACAATTTCAACTCCACCCACTGTTATTACTGTTGCCGGATCTTTGGGAGTTGGGACTGGCGGAAATTATCAAAAAATTGGACTTATAAATCCACAGATTAAATCAATTAAGGGTAATGATTTAGTATTTAATTTATCGGACACTTCTTTATCTGGATATAATTTTAAAATATACACTGATGTCCAATTTAAAAATGAATTCGTTTCCATCGCAGGAACAAGTTCATTCAGTGTGATTGGAATTGGAAGTCTTGGAACTGCTTCTGCAACTAAAACAATACAATATACTCAACAATTACCTCAAACACTATTTTATTCATTAGAAAAATCTGGATATCTTAGCACTTCTGATAAAGATGTTAATAATTATTCCCAAATAACATTTATTGATAGTTTATATAATGGTGATTATTCAATTTCTGGTGTAGGGACAACTACATTTAGTTTTTCTTTACAATCAATCCCAGAGAGAACAATTTATAATCAAAATGATTGCTCATTAATAAAATATACAACTAAATCAAAAATTGCAACTGGTGGAGTTGATAAGATACGGATTATTTCTGGTGGATATAATTATAAAAAACTACCAAAAATAAGTTATATTGATAGTCAATATGGATCAAATGCATATATTATTCCAACTTCATCAACAATTGGAAAAATAAATGAAGTAAAAATTATAAATGAGGGATTTGAATATGCTTCCGATAAAACTTTGCGACCATCGGCAAGCATATCAAATTATCTTGTAATAGATTCTTCAAATACACTTACCGGAATTAATGTTGATTATGGTGGTAACTACTACTCATTTGCCCCAACCGTAGTAGCTGTAGATTCGGATACTGGAAAGGAAGTTGAGGATTATGTTTTAAATGCATCTCTTAGTGGTTCCAGTATTCAAAAAATTGATATTGTAAAAAGTCCAAAAGGTCTCCCATCAACTCCAATAAAAATATTTACTACAAATAATGCAAATGGAATCTCAATAGACACAATTGTAACTTCTCAAGCAGGTATTGCTACCTGCACTTTGGTTACTCCAGTATTGGGATTTAGTACAACTATTTTTGGTATTGGTGACAAAGTTTTTGTTGAAGGTATTAAGCAGTCTGGGACAACTGGAACAGGATATAATTCTGCAGATTATGGGTACAAATTTTTTACTGTTACAAATTGCCAAAATACAATTCCTGCAACGGTTGAATTTTCAGTAGCTTCTTATGCCAGTAATCCAGGTATTGCCAAAACAGTTCAAGATTCTTTTGGAACTATTATTAAATATGAAGATTATCCACAATTTACTACTTTCCAAGAACCATCAACATTTATACTTGGTGAAAAATTATCATCTTCTACTGGGTCAGCATTTGTTGAAAGAGATTTGGTAATCACAGAATATGATGAAAATTCAATAAAGGCAATTGGATCATATTCCCTTTCACCTGAAGAACGTATTAAAGGTCTTATATCTGGATCTGTTGCGACAATCAATACTATTGTTGATAGGCAAGGAAGATTCGAAACTGATTATTCGACAAAGAGTAATTATGATTGGATTGATCAAGTGGGAAGATTGAGTGATGATGTTCAAGTAGTAAATGACAATGACTATTATCAAAATCTTTCTTATACTATAAAAAGTCCAATTCAATATGATGAATTAAGAACTTCCGTAAATTCCCTACTTCATACGACTGGATTGAAAAATTTTGCTGATACACAAATACAATCAGTTTCAAAATCTGGATTAGGTTCTACTGATGGCACAACAGTTATCTATGATATTCAAAGCGAAAATAGAGTAGATGCTATCAATTCATTTGATTTTGCAATTGACATAAATGTATCTGATAATAAATCAAAATTTCTAAAATTAAAAAATAAAAAGTTATCCAGTTATATTGAATGTAGATCTAATAGAGTACTACAAATAGATGATGTATCGTCACAGTTTACAAGCAATGATGCGGTAGTATCTGGTTATATTGACCTAATTACTTATAATCTTCCAGATAGTTTTGGGACATATTTGGTACAAATTATCAATACTTCGAAGAGTATATACCAATTTACTGATTTAGTTGTTCTTGTAGATAATGATTATAATGTTTTTACTCTTGAAAGAGCATCTCTAAACAATTCTTCCATCAAAATTGGAAATTTAGATGGATATGTTGACGATTCATTGGGAACAATTAGTTTAAGATTTACTCCGTTAGATCGTTTTAATGATGACTATGACATCAAAATGATCAAATCAAGCTTCCCAGGAGCGAATATTGGAATAGGAAGTACAAATGTGGGATTTGTAAAATTGACAAATTCTGGTTCTTATGTTTTCCCAGGAATTGCTACATCAGTTGTATCAGTAGCGACAACAAATAATTATAATTCATTTTATGGTGCATTCCAAATAATTAACAATGATACAAATTATATGGATTTTGTTGAAATGTATATGACATATGATGGTCAAGATACATATATGACTCAATATTATTATGATACGAGTTCATTATTGAACAATTACTCCAGCCAATTTATAGGAACTTTTGGGGCATCAGTTTCATCTGGAGTTCTATCAATAGATTACACTAATGATACTTCAAATTTAGTTACTATAAATTCAAAAATAGTTGGATTTGGAACAACTTCTATTGGAATTGGAACTTATAGATTTTTAGTTCCTGGTCAAGATAATGGATATGAAAGAACTGTAAGATATGAATCCATATACTCAAAAGTTTCAACTGCATCAACTATTATTTCTTATTCAAATATTGAAATTGGTTGTTTCAAAGCAAAAATTAATTTAAGTATTGGATCAACTAGTGAATTGCATCAGATTATGTTTGTATCTGATGGCGTGGATAGTTTTATAACTCAATATCCAATTTTATCAACTAATGAATCTTCCGGAATTGGAACTTTTGGAACTACTTATTCTTCACTTTATAATCAACTATTGTTTTATCCAAATTCAAGTTTGGGTGGAAATCAAGTTGATGTCAAAATTTATAATGAAGTATTTTACATTGAAGCAGATTATAATAACCAACCACCAAATTTAATTTATGGTATTGGGGAAGACGCATTTACTATTACTCCATATAATGGAATAAATGCAAGAAGAATTAATAAATTGGATTATGAACTGAATTATCAAGGAATTCCAATTTATAAAAAAACATTTAATCCATCAGATACCACTCAATTAAATTCAACCACTGGAGTTATTACAATTCCAAATCATTTCTTTAATACTGGTGAGGAATTAATTTATAATCCAGCAACAACTTTCTTAGGTATTGGTGTTACTTCTGTTGGAATAGGTTCCACATTAAGTTATACTGGTGTTGTAACTTCATTCTTACCACCAAGAGTATATCCAATTAAACTTGATAATAGTAATTTCCAATTAGCAACAAGAAAAGAATATGCCCAATTAGGAATTTATGTTACATTCACTTCATTTGGATCCGGAAATAATCATGAATTGGAAATGACCAAGAAATTGGAAAAATCTTTAATTACAGTTGATAGTGTTGTTCAAGCACCTCTTGCATACTCCCTACTTGATTACACTTTAAAGTATAACTCAGATTTGGTTGGTATAAGTAAAACTGGTATCATAGGAATAAGTACAAATATAATTACTGGTATTAATACTTCAGGAATAGCAGTTGGTACATTAATAGGTTCGGTTGGAATACTATCTTCCGGATCTCAAGTAACAACAATTGGAATTAGCACCCTCTCAATTAATACGATCTCACTCCAAGGAGTAAGTACAACAACAACCTTTAATTTTGGTGGTGGAATTGGTGCGGGTAATACTTATTTTTCAATCAGTGGAATTTCATCCATTAAACCAGCAGATCTCCTCAAAATTGATAACGAATATGTTAAAGTAGTTACAGTGGGACTTGGTACGACTAGTGGGGCAACTATTACGGGTATAGGAACTTATTATCTTAATAATATTCAAAGAGGATATGCAGGAACAATTGCAACTTCACACTTCAATGATTCGCCAATTTCTCTTTATAGGGGGGCATATAATGTAGTTGGAAATAAAATATGGTTTACTGAACCTCCAAGAGGAAACGCTGTAACACAAAGAGATATTAGCAATTTAGAGCAACCAAAATCATCCTTTACTGGAAGAGTATATCTTAGAAAAGATTATACGACAAATACATTATATGATAATATTTCGGAGAAATTTACTGGAATTGGGCAAACTTATATTTTAACATTGAATGGGATGAATACTACGGGTATTGGTTCGACCGGTGGTAATGGTATTCTTTTTATTAATAGTATTTTCCAAACTCCATCAACACAAAATAATACTGGAAATAATTTTAATGTAGTTGATAATGCAGTTCTTGGAATCACTAGCGTGGTATTCAGTGGAATTACTTCAACAAATGGAATGATTGTTAAATCTGATGCTGACGTTAATCAGAATCAACTTCCAAGGGGTGGTATCATTGTTTCTTTAGGATCTAGTGAAGGGACTGGGTATGCCCCTCTGGTGGGCGTAGGAAGCACTGGGGTACAAATTACCCTTAGTGGAGGATCAATTTCTTCAATTGGATTTACAACTTCTTTCATTGTTGGTGTAGCGGTTACTGGATTAATTGGAATTACAACCAATGAGATTACAGGCATTACTACCAATTCCATTTCTGTTGGACAGCAACTTCGGGCAATTGGTGTCGTCACAACCGAAACATATGTAACCTCTATTGGATTTGGAACTATTTTTATTAATAGTAATTCTACGAATGCAGTTGGAATAGCAACAACATTTACATTTAGGTCGGAACCAAATTTTGGATCTGGATATTTTGGAACAGTATCTATTGGAATATCTGATATAACTGGATCTGGAGCAGTAGTTTATGGAAGAGTTGGTTCTGGTGGATCTATTTCTGGATTTATAATTGAAAATGGTGGAAGTGGATATACAAATCCATACGCGCAAGTTGCACCACCAAGTTACGAAAATCTTCCAGTCATTGGTATTTCCAGATTAAGTGTTGGATCAACTACCGATACTGGAGTAGGATTATTGATGAACATAACTGTCGGACCTAATGTATCTGGCGCTGCTTCAACATTCTTTGATGTACAATCATTCAAATTTACCAGATCTGGATACGGATTCCAAATAGGTGACACATTTAAACCTATAGGTCTTGTAACTGCAAAGGGACTTTCGGCACCTGTTAAGGAATTTAAATTAACAGTTCTTAGCACATTTACTGATTCATTTGCTGCTTGGCAATTTGGTGAAATGGATTATATTGATTCCATCAAATCATTACAAGATGGTGGTAGAACACGATTCCCACTTTTTTATAATTCACAATTATTGAGTTTTGAAATCAATCCCAATGATCAAGATTCTGCCAGTATTGATTTAGGTCCAGTTCTACTTATTTTTGTTAATGGTATTGTTCAAGCTCACGGCGATACTTATGAATTTGATGGGGGATCATCATTTGTCTTCAAATACCCACCATTACCAGAAGATAATATTTCAATTTTCTTCTACAGAGGAACAAGAGGTCAAGATAGTGTTTTAACAACAGTTAATGAAACTATTAAAAGGGGAGATACTGTACAATTATTTAAAAATCCAACAGTATCTGGAATTACAACCACTCAAAATTCGAGATTGATTTCTTATATTTCTGCTTCGGATAAAGTTGAAACTAATATCTATAGGGATCAAGGAATTGATGTTACAAATTACAAACCCTTAAGATGGACAAAGCAGAAAGTTGATTCTAAAATCAATGGGGAAATTGTTACCAAAACTAGAGATTCAATTGAAGGTGGAGTTTATCCAACTGCAAGAATTATTAAAGATTTCAAGTCTTCAGATACTGAAATATTTGTGGATGATGCAAATTTCTTTAAATATGAGCAAAATCAAACATCTGGATATACAAGTCCAATTACAATTAGTAGTTTCGATGCATTAATTGTTAGTGGAAACGATGATCCCGTATCTGCTGCATTAACAGCAACAGTTTCGGTTACTGGAACAATCTCAGCATTAACAATTACTTCTGTTGGATCTGGATACACTGGAACAACAATTCCAGTAAAAATTTCTCGTCCACCAGTTATTGGTATTGGCATTGGATCGACTGCAACTGCAACGGTGAGTATTTCTAATGGATCAATTTCATCTCCAGTAATTACCAGTTCTGGATATGGATATACCAATACTAATCCACCTCAAGTTATTGTTGCATATCCAGATCCAATTTTTGAAAAAATTGGTGGAGCATCTTTAGTACAAGGATTCTCTGGTATTATTACTGGAATTGGAACCACAACAGGAACAAATGGAAATCCTCTTGCACTTAAATTTTATTTGAATGTAACTTCTCCAAATTCATTCCCATCAGGATTGAGTACTAATTATCCAATTTATATTTACAATACAACTATTGGTAATGGTGTCACATCTATTGATAGTAGCAATAATGAAACAGTTGGAATAGGAAGTACTTATCTTGATAATGTTTATTATATTCATTCACTAAATTATGTTTCAGTTGGTTCAACAAGTGCCGAAATTGTATCCAATATTCTTTCAACAACTTCAGTAAGTGGATTATCAACAGGTCTTGCAAAATTTGCTGGTAGATTCTCTTGGGGAAGAATTTCTGGGTTTAGTAGATCTACAAATCCAATTTCAATTGGAGCAAGTGGTTACACTATAAATCCGGGATTATCGACATTTGCAACTATTCAAAGACGTGGATATGGATTAAGAAATATTGGTCCCCTTAAAAAGGATCTGGGTTAATTATAAATAATGA
>Ga0181348_1000458_pt1 | contig 17707 bp, 21 predicted proteins | sample Su13VDMM110DN_FD_130092 | JGI IMG/M metagenome (GOLD analysis project Ga0181348, IMG submission 130092) | Freshwater viral communities from Lake Michigan, USA - Su13.VD.MM110.D.N | ecosystem: Environmental > Aquatic > Freshwater > Lake | place: USA: Michigan | collected 2013-07-16
GAGTTTTGTGCAAAGGCAGGTTACATAAGCGCAGGGAATAGTATTTATACGAGCAACGATGGAAAGTTTCGTATTGACTATTTGGATAAGATTACAGATGAAAGCGGAAAGGCAATGAATACCCCCGCAAGGATAAGTAAGAATAAAGGCATTATTGAAGTAAGTAAGGAGAAGTTTAAAAACTACACGATTCCCATGCGGATGTGTATTCTACTCCACGAATTTAGTCACTACTACCTCAATACTGATATAGCGAATGAAACGGAAGCAGATTTGAATGGGTTACTTATTTATTTGGGTTTAGGTTATCCGAGAATTGATGCCTACAATGTATTCAGCCAAGTGTTTATAACTGCTCCTAACTCGGTGAATACAAACAGGATGAAGATTATAGACAAGTTTGTTCGTAACTTTGAGGAGAAGCATGGTGACATGAGTTATCAAAATTAAAAATAGCAAAAATGAATTGGAAAGATTTACCAACATGGGCAAAAGGAACAATAGCAATAGTCGGAGTTTTGGCTATTGGTGGAGTTGGTTTTGCGATTTTTAAAGGTGTAAAGAAAGCTATAGAGAAAGCAAAAGAAGGTAAAGAGGGTAGAGAAGCTAAGGATGACTTAGTTGAAGCACAACAAGAAGGAATTCAACCTACTATCTCGAATTCAGAAGCAGAATCTAAAGTTTCCGCATTAGTAGAGGCAGCAGATAATTGTGACCCTACGGGTTCGGGTGCTACACAAATTATTGCGGTAATCAAAACATTAAAAAATAAGGCAGACTACCTTTTACTTACATCCAAGTTCGGTACAAAAACTTGGGGGGATTGTTTTTATGGTCAAGTAACAGGCTCACTAACTACTTTGTTGGTAGCTGAACTTGATGGAGGACAAATGAGAACAGTAAGAGAACACCTTGCTTCTATTGGTGTAAATATTTAAAAATATTACTATGTATCAAATGACACCCGAACAACCCCAACAGGGTTTTACAAAACGAAGCAAAAACATTTTCTTGACTGATAATAAATCAGACGAGGTAATGGCTAACGTGTTGGAACTCTTTCCAAATAAGAAACAATACATCTTTCAAGGAAAGGAAGGTGACATGAAAAAAAAGGCACTTTATGGTGCGGTGCGTGAAAAATTCAATATGATGTGTGAAAATGATACATATGCTGAATTTGGGAGAGGACGGAGAAACAAAGGAGAAAAGCGCGATAGAAAAGGATTGAGAAAAATAGGTCGTGCAATAAAAACTGCGGCTCTTGCACCTGCAAGAGGAGCGTTTCTTAGTTTGGTTCGTTTAAACTATCGTGGTTCGGCATCACGTTTTAATTTACTCAATGAACAAGGTAGAAAAAAACTTTTTGAAAAATGGGATAGGTTAGGTGGTAAGCGCGATGCAATCGAAAAAGCGATTGATGCAGGAAAGAATAAAAAAATGATAGCTTGCGGCAAAAAATGTCGCGCAAAAGCGGGTAAAAACCCACAATTGCCGACTGAGGCTCAAAGTGATTTTGTGAATTTGACAGGTGCAGAAATATCCACTATTGTGGCGGCAGGTGGTGGTGTTTTGACTGCAACTATAAAGGCCGTAAGCAATAAGTCAAACTATAAAAGTCAAATTGAACTTGCCAAAATAGAAAATGATACCGCTAAGGAAGATGATAACGAGCGCAAAATAGATGCTTCAATGACACCGCAAGAAGCTGCGCTTGCAAATGAAATCATAAAAGCGCAGGATTCAAGTTTTGATGCTGTTAAAGCAATTGTGGAAAATCCAAATTTAACGGCAGAAGAAAAAAAAGCCGCTTTGGAAGATTTGAAACAAGACGTAAGTGGTATTTCAACCAATCAAACCATTCTCATTGGAATAGGTGTATTAGCCGCATTAGGTTTAGGTTTCTACTTGTATAAACAAAGTAACAAAAATTAAAAAATGAGCGCAGGATTAAACTATCAGCAATTACAGAACGTAAACAAAGCGGCTGAACAAGCAACAGCAACAGAACAAGCAAAAAACAAAAACATGGGACTATCACCCGACACATTAGATACATTACTCAATACGGGATTGCAAGCAACTTCTACAATTGTCGGTCAAAGAGCCGCATCGGGTCGAAGTGCTGCAAGACAAGCGCGAATAGCTGCTTGTGGTCGCAAACCTTTGTTTGGCAAAAAGAAAAAAGAAGAATATAGAAAATGCTTAGAGCAAGCAGAAGGAGGCGGTGATACAAGGTCGGGTGATTTTCCTCCACCCCCATCATCAGATGGAGGAGGAAGCAATACGATGATGTATGTTGGTATTGGTTTGGGAGTTGTCCTATTAGGAGTTGTTGGCTTTGTTTTATATCGTAAATTCAACAAATAAAAAAGTACACCTATGCAAATGGATATAAATGATTTCGGATTAGAACAAGAAGCATTTGGCTTCGGTGATTCATATCAACAAATGTCGCGTAGTAATACCAACTTTTTGAACTTTGGAAGTGACGAATCAAGGAGAGCAAAGAGAATTAGGGAAGATTACTTTCAGCGTATTGATGCTTTACCTGCAAATGACCAAGCAGGTCGTAATGCGCTTTTTGCTGAACTTGAAGCAAAGTTAGCTGAAATCAATGCGCCAAGTGCTGATATTGCAAATGTTCAAGCCGCAAGAAACAAATCACAACGAGGTGAAAAAATCGTAGGTGGTTTGCAAACGGCTTTAAATATTTTCAATCGAACTACCGAGGCTTTAGGCATGGGCAGGAGTATTCAGAATGAGCAAGTTGGTGGGGGCAATGTTGGTGGTACGGGCGGTGCGCTACGTTCGCAAGTGCCTACTTGGGTATTTATAGCGGGTGGAGCAGTTGTACTTGGATTGGGAATTTTTGCAATTTATAAATTTCGCAAATGAATAAGAAGATAGGATTTATCGTAGGTGGTCTTGGATTGGCTATTGGTAGTTACGCCTACTTTTTGAAAAAGCAAGCCGATAAGTTGACTGCGATGGAATATCGTTTTCAAAATATCAAGTTTACCAACATAGGAATAAGCAATGTCAAGATTAACGCGGATATTGTTGTTAATAACCCATCGGATGTAAAGTTTACAATCAATGGCTACAACATCGACATATTTTTCAAGGGTAAAAAAATTGCCAATATCCAAAAGAGCAATATTAGCACGACACTTGTTCCAAATGGGACTGCTACATTGCCTATTGAGGTGCAACTCAACCCTATATCGGTTACTGAAAATTTATTATCAGTTTTACTTTCTGCTGTCACGTTAGGCACGGAAGCACCGCAAGGTGTAAGATATGTTGGTAAGATTAGTGGTAGATTTGGATTGATTGGTTTCAAAAACATTGATATAGATTACACTTATCAATAACTTTGTACCAAACTAAAGTAAAATGATAAACGAGTACGTGGAGAAGATTATGCGCAATGGGATAACTCATTTCGCAGAGCAGTTGCAGAAACCAACTGCCGATATTCAAATCTTAATCCTTTGGGATAAAGATATGGGTAGTGTTAGATATAAAAAGATGGTTCGCGAAAGCGAAACAACTTACGTTAAGTTTAATGAAATACTTAATGTAAAGTTTGACTTGATGAACAGAGAGGCAATTTGCGGAAACTTTATAGAAAATACTCTTAGAAAGTATTCAAATCAGTTTTCATGTGAAATGTCACATTTGTTTGTGGTCATTTACTTAATGGAACAAGAAGAAAAAGATATTCGATTGTTTTTATATAAGAACACGGAAGCGATTAAGGAGATAGAGTTAGAAGAAATTTTAAGTACATAAAATGAGTCAGAACGCCCAAGCACCCTTTTTATTCACCGTCACAAGTGCAAACACCCTCACAATAACCTTTGCAAGAAGCGTTTCGGTATTGGCATCGGGGGGAACAGCAACTATTGTAAATGCAGTTTCTCAAACGATGACAATTCCTTCTGCAACCACACTAGAACTGAGTGCCGACACGGGAAATACTCTTTCTCAATTGGTGATTACGGCTACAAGCACGGCTTTTGTTGTTATGATTGGTGGAAACGGGACATTAGTTTAAGACTATGGCATTTGTGAAATTTACAATAGGTAATGGTCTTCGTAGTGTTGCGCCTGTTCCGCAACCTGTTAGCCCCGCATTTTCCGTAAGCAATTTACCAATACATCCTTTTGACATTTCAAGCAATGGCGAAACGAAAGTAGCCGTATCTTTACGTTTATATGTGAGTTATGATGACCTAAGTAGTCAAGACGCATTTCAGTATGCCTTGTGTGATGTAAATAACGTAGTTGTTTACGAGGGTCAAATACTTATTGATGGGACTACATATTTGAATTGGGGTACAAGCGGTGATGCAAATCAAGAAGCGTATGCAATAGCGGCTAACATACTCAACATAACACTTGTGTAATCACAAATTCAGTAACTAAACCACTATGCTTGTAAACGGCAGAAAAAAAAAACACAAAACATAAGCGACAAACAACTGTTTAGATAAAATTTAGCAAAACCATGCCATTAGTAAAAATATCACAAGCGGGTTCGGGAGGCGGTGGTGCGGTCACGCAAATTGTTGCGGGTACGGGAATCACCATATCTCCCGTTAGTGGATTAGGTGTAGTCACAATCAATTGCACATCTTCGGGAGGTGGTGGCATAGTTGTATTAGGTTCGGGTACTTGCTCAACCTATCGTTGTGGCGTTGGTAATCTATCAAGCGGTGCTTGTAGTGCTGCTTTAAGTGGTTGTTCAAACTGCGCAACGGGAGGATTTTCTTTTGTTGGAGGTGGTCGCGATAATTGTGCAACATGTACAAGTTCAACAATAGTTGGTGGCTGTAGTAATAAAGCGATTGGTGATTTATCCATGATTGGTGGCGGCAACTCTAATTGCATTTGCTGTAGTTCAACAGGTGCAACTATCGGAGGTGGTCAAAGCAATCTAATACAATGTGAATCATGCAATTCAACCATTGTAGGTGGTTGTACAAACACAATAAATTGTTGTAGTCTATCTAGCGTTGTTGGTGGCGAAAACCACACCCTAAATTGCTCAAATAACTCAGTAGCTTTTGGAAAAAGTAATACATTATGCAATGCAAATGATTCCGCTAGTATAGCGACCGATGCAAATATATGTGATTCAACAGGTTCGGGAATATTCGGTGGCGAAGGTCATATCCTTCGATGTTTTACCATAGGTGCTGACAATTCCTTTATTGGTGGAGGTAAGGAACATCGTATATCCGATTCAAGTTGTAGCGCGATAGTTGGTGGAGAAGGAAATTGTGTTTGTGAGAGCATTTTTTCTTCAATCAATGGTGGAAAGAACAATGTCATAACCGATTCAACTTACTCTACTATTCAAGGTGGTTGCAATAACTGCTCTTGTGCCTGTGATGAAGTTCATATTATCGGTTCAAACATTTGCGCAGATACAAATTGTACGTCTTTTGTCAATTGTCTTAGCATAAAGAATACACCTAACGTTTGTAACACGCCATCTTCCATAGACCAAATTTTGATTCGCAATACTACTTGTGGTATTGTAGAATATGCTCCATTTAGTGCATTTAGTGGTGGAATTTTTATTGTTGATACAGGCATTTGTTCTACTGCTCGTTGTGGAGTGAACAACTGCGCAAGCGGAAATTGTTCATCTTCTCTTTCGGGATGTAATAACTGCGCTTCTTGCTGTACTTCTGTGGTGGTTGCGGGAATAAACAATCTTTCAAGTGGTTGTTGCTCAATAGTGGTAAGTGGTAATTGTAACTGCGCTACTAGTGACTATGCATCAATCGTAGCGGGTTGTGCTAACAAGGCAGTTTGTTGCAACTCATCGGTGCTTGGAGGTGCATTGAACATAGCGTGTGCTAATTCTTCGACTGTTGCAAGTGGTGTTAGCAACTGCATATTGCAACCTAACTCAACAATTTTAGGTGGTTGCTCTAATAAAATTTGTGGAGGTGCGGGATGCACAAATACTATTAGTGGTGGTCAGAACAATCTTATTTGTGGTGGTGCTAAACAAAGTGTTATCAGTGGAGGAGTCTCTAACACTATTGGCGCTACGGGCAGTGTTAGTACTTATGGTAATATGATTGGAGGAGGGGATACTAATCTAATAACAAACTCCACATACTCTTTTATCGCCACAGGAAGTTTAAATGCTATATGTTCTTCAGTACTCTCTTTTATCGGCACAGGACAATTCAATGCTATACGTAATTCATCGTGTTCATTTATAACAGGAGGTTTCCAACAAATAATTTGCAGCGGTAATAGGTCATCAATCCTAGGAGGTAATAGAAATGAAATATTTGAGGATGATTCTGTAATCGTTGGTGGTTCAATCGGTTGTATTTGTAATTGCTTTGGTACAATATCGAACGGATACGGCAACCTAATTCTTGCCTGTTACAACACTATCAATAATGGTCTTGGAAATTGCACTTGTTGTAATTATGCAATTATAGGCGGTGGAGTTAACAACGTTGGTCAAGGTTGTTTTGGTGCTATTAGTAATGGTGAACGAAATGAGGTATGTGATATTTACGCTAGTGTTGTAAATGGTTGTTGTAACATATCTACTTGTTGCTATGGCTCAATCCTTAATGGATTTTGCAATAGAAACGATGGAACTTTTTCAAGCATTTTAGGTGGATGTGAAAACTGCACGTGCCTTAATAATGATGTTTATATCCTTGGAAATAACATTTGCGCTAATGCACCTTGCACAACCTTTGTGAACAATGCAAATATCGTTGACCCACCAACAGATATTGTAACGCCTATTGCTACTGAACAAATCTTGTCACGTAATAGTACAACGGGTCAAGTTGAATCGATTTGTTTTGCTCGTTTTGCCGCAGCAGGTTCAATAATTGTTTTAGACACGGGTACTTGTTCAACTAAACGTTGTGGGGTAACTAACTGCGCTTTTGGTGATTATAGCGCATCTTTAGGTGGTGAGAATAATTATGCAAGAGGTAATTATTCAGCCATAGTAGGTGGTTGCAATAACTGCGTTTGTCAATTAGGAGGTTTTGTTGGTGGTGGAGAACAAAACTGTGCAGTAGGCGTTTTGTCCACAATATCGGGTGGTTGCAATAACTGCGCAGACTCTGATTGTTCTTCGGTATTAGGTGGTAGAAATAACTGCGCACTTGCAGGAGGCGCTATTGTCGGTGGTGGTTCTACGAATGTAGCAGCGGGTGCTTGCGGTTCTATTTTAGGAGGTGAGTTTAACTGTGCAGGAAGTGACCATGCAAGTGTTGTTGGTGGTCAATCAAATTGTGCAGAAGCACAGTGTTCATTTATTGGAGGTGGGTGTAATAACCTTATTACAAGTAGTGCATATCTCTCATCTATCGTTGGAGGTCTTGACAATACCAACTCAGCATACCAATCCTTTATTGGTGGTGGTATAAGGAATTGTACTGCATCGGGATATTTCAACAACTCTATTGTTGGTGGTTTCGAAAATTGCATTTTAGTTGCCAACCAAACCATAATAGGCGGTGGAAGTTGTAACTGCGTTACTCAAGCAGATAGTGGCTTTATTGGAGCAGGAATTGGTAACATTTTAAGTTCAAATTATTCAGCAATTTTAGGTGGTTGTTGTAATGAAACTTGCCTTTGTAGTGAGGTATTCTTACTAGGGTCTAACATTTGTGCGAATGCTGCCTGCACAACATTCGTCAACAATTTCAATATTGTTGATGTGCCTACAAATATTTCTCCTGTAAATAATGACCAAGTAATTATAAGAAATCAAACAACGGGTCAAATCGAATATGCTGATTTTAGTGTGTTTGGTGCAGGTGGAACAGGGATTATGGTTTTGAGCGCAGGTGCTGATTCAGTTGAGAGATGTGGGGTAAATAACTGCGCTTGTGGTCAAGCTACGGCAACTTTAAGCGGTTGTTATAATGTTATATGTAATGATTCACGTTGGAGTTCAATAAGTGGTGGTTGTTTTAACTGCATTCAACAGGGTAATTCAGGTCTTGGAGCAGACTACAATTTTATTGGAGGTGGTATATCTAACTGCATTGAAGCTAATTGCAGCGCAATTTTAGGTGGTAGTAATAATTTTGTAAGGCAAGGTGCAAATGACATTTTCGTTGTAGGAAGTAATATTATTACTACACAAGGTTGTAGAACATACGTCAATTGTTTAAACATAAATGATGTTCCAACTGCAACCGTAAGTCCTGGCACTAGCGACCAAATTTTGATGCGTAATGTGACGAATGGTAATGTGGAGTTTGTTCCATTCTCATCATTTAGTGCAAGTGTCGGGTCGGGTGTAATCCTTGTAGATACAGGCAGCGGTTCATCATATCGTTGTAATGTAGGTAACTGCGCTAGTGGTGCATGTAGTGGTGCATTTGGTGGATGTGCTAATTGTGCGATAGGTGTTTTTACATTCCTTGGAGGTGGTGATTGTAATTGTGCATGTGGTCTTTATTCTTCAATACTTGGAGGATGCAAAAACCAAGATTGTCTATGCACAGAGACATTCATTTTAGGAAGTAATATTTGTGCAAATGCCAATTGCACCACCTTCGTCAATAATTTTAACATTGTTAATTCGCCAACAAACGTTTCCGTTCCAACGCCTACCCAACAAATACTTGGAAGAAATAGCACAAATGGTCAAGTAGAATCAATATGTTTTAGTTGCTTTACAGGTATTGTAGTCCTTGATTCGGGAAGTTGCTCAACGGTTCGACAAGGCGTTAGTAATTGTGCTAGTGGCGCATGTAGTGTCGCTATTTCAGGTTGTCTTAACTGCGCAACAGGTGGATTTAGTAGTGTGTTTGGTGGTAATGGTAACAAAGCACTTGCCGCAGGAGCGACAGTCCTTGGTGGGACAGGTAATAGGGCTTGCGCCAATTGTAGCACAGTTGTAGGTGGAACAACAAATTGTGCGATATTTGCTCTAAGTTTTGTAGGTGGTGGTGAATCTAATTGTGCAGAATGTGGTTCAAGCGTTGTAGGTGGTTCCACCAACAAGGTAGATTCATGTTTTGGATTTGTTGGAGGTGGTTGTCTTAATGTTGTTGGGGTTACAGGTGATTTTGGATTTATCGGAGGAGGTAAATCAAATTGTATTCGAGAAGCCTCTGCTCACTCTTCAATTGTTGGTGGTTGTTGTAACTATAATGAACAATCCAAATGTTCTATAATAGGTGGTGGTAAGTGCAATTACATTTCACTTGCCGACTTTTCTACATCTCTTGGTGGTGAGTGCAATACTGTTATAGGAATCGCTCACTCGAATATAGTCGGAGGTAAATTCAATTTAGTAGGTGGTGCTTGTGGTAATATAGTTGGAGGTCTTTGTAATTGTTTAGAAGTTTCAAGTCCTCTTTCATCAATAGTCGGTGGACAAATCAATCGTGTACTCGATGCATGTTCTTTTATAGGTGGTGGATGTAGTAACGTGGTTTGTGGTAGCTTTAGTTCTATTGTTGGTGGAGCATCCAATAGAGTGTGCGGCACTTTAAGTTCAATCCTCGGTGGTAGTTCTAATAATATTGATGGTATTTGTAGCACCATTTTAGGTGGTACTAACAATTGTGTACGTGTTGGTCAATGTTGCAATATCATTTTAGGAGGTACAGGAAACTGCGCATGTGGTGACTATACTTTGCTAAATGGTTGTAATAATAAGTCTACTAACCTCGGAGGTATCATTTTAGGAGGTTGTAATAGTTCAGTTGGAGGCAATCTTGCCGCAATTGTTAGTGGGGTAGGCAATTCGGCTTCTGCAAACCTTTCTTTTATAGGTGGCGGTCAATCACACGTTGTTAGTGGTGCTAATGGTGGTATTGTAGCAGGAACTTCAAATAGAGCAAACCAACTTGCCTTTGTTGGAGGTGGTAGTGGTAATCAAGCAAACACACTCGAATCTGTTATTGGTGGTGGTAGTGGTAACTTGATTTGCGGAACTGTTTCTTTAGCTCGAATAAGCGTTATTGCGGGAGGATGCAATAACACAATCGACATGGGATGCTCAGGAATCCTAAGTGGTTATTCGAATACGATAAAGGGTACAGGTGGTACGGCATCAATTTCGGGAGGAACAGCCAATTTGATATGTTCGGGTTACTCCTTTATAGGTGGTGGTGGTGGCAATTGTATTAATCAAATCTCAGGTAGTTACTCAGGTATATTAAGTGGTTGTAATAATACCAATGCTACATCTTTTGGCTCTATAACGGGAGGTTGTGTTAACATCCTACGTTGTGGCGCATTGTTTAGTGCAATTGCCAATGGATGCTCAAATGATGTAAGTATTGATTCTTGCTATGGATTTATCGGCACAGGAATTAGTAATTCAATTTGTGACTTATCAATTTATAGTCAAATTGGTAATGGATGTAACAATACTATTTGTAGGACAGGTTGTTTCAATACCATTAGCAATGGTTGTTTGAATACGATTCATTGCGGTCAACAATTCTCTACAATACTTAATGGATGTTGTAACTGCATCAATAATGTTACGGCAAACAACTTCATCCCTTATGGATGTCACAATACTATCACTTGTGCGAATTCAAGTGCGCAAGGTCTTTATGCTTGCACAACTCGATATGCAGAGCAAGCATGGGCAACAGGCTCGTTCAATGTACCAAATAATACGCACCAATCTTCTGATTTCATTCTTTGGAACACTACAGCTAATGCTACACCAACAGAGTTGTACTTGAATGGTACTGCGGCATCAGAATCACTTACGCTTGCAAACAATTCTGTTATTGCTGCAAAAGTTTTGACCGTTGGTGTACAAGTAACGACAGGTGTTGCAGTTGCATATAGCGAAGATGGAGTTTTGATTCAGAATATTGGTGGAATAACAACAATACTCAATCAAGCTAACCAACTTCAATATTATTCGAGTGGTTCTTTAAACATAGCTATAGTAGCAGGTTCATCACCATCGCGGTTAATTGTTCGTGTTACGGGATTGGCATCAACTAATATGCGTTGGATGAGTTATGTGAAAACCTCACAAATACTATTTTAAGAATTAGAAAATCTTAAAAGGAATACATTTCAATGAGTGCTTCATGAATGGAAGAATCAACTGAATTTTTCCAATCCTCTGAACCGCTTTGAATTTGTGAGCGAATATCCGTTGCGCTGATACGTCTTATATTGCTTGGAGGAACTATTTCTGTTATTGCGTAGCCTACATCACGCCCATAGTTTACCGACTTAATATCGGGAATAACTATGATTTCAACACTTGGGTTGTTGCGATAAACTTCTTTCCAAAGTGACATTACTTGTTGTGCCGTAAATGGATTCTTTTCATCCGTTGGCACATCACGTATTGCTATCAAAACCTTTTCGCCTTTTTGAAGGTAGGTGTTGAAAATAGCTTGATGTCCTTTATGCGGTGGCTGAAATCTGCCGATAAATAGGTTTGCGCTCATACAAATAATACGATTAGTTTTCTACCTTCTCCAAATTGAAAAATTATTTCATTAAAGTTGTATATGCGAATGTGCGACTTGTCAACCAACTTGCCATCTTCCATAATTGGACTTACGCACGTTTCCGATTGACAACTTATTTGAACGTGATGGCAATGAAACTCCTTTCCCTCAATAATTAGCCTCCATCTATCCTCATTACCTTTGTGCTTATTGTTATAGCGTAAAAGAACTTCCATTAGTGTATATTTTTATAAATGAATAATTTCAATGTTTTTACGCTCTGAATAGGAGTAAAGTATTCAGTATTCAAAGTTATGTTAGCATCATCGGGTACTTCGTATGGAGCATCCAAACCTGCCATATTCACAATCTCACCGCTGTAATATTTTGAGTAAAGATTTTTTGGGTCACGACTTATTGCGGCTTCAATTGAACAAGCGACATAAACAAGGAAAAAGTTTTCTTTACCAATAATTTTCTTTGCGCTTTCTCTTTGCTTTGCCAAAGGTGAGGATATAGTTGCAACTACCAAATGACCATCATCATTAAGAATTTTACAAATACGAGCCGCTGTTTCTACATTCTTATCTCTATCCTCATTAGTGAAACCTAAATGAGCGTTAATAGTCTTTCTTATAGCATCGCCATCAATTATGATGAAGCTACCTTTATATGTTTTTCTGAAAAGGTTAGCAATAGTCGATTTACCTGCCGCACTTATTCCCGTAAGCCAAATAGTTTTCATTCCTTTTCGTTAGTAGCACTTATATTGTAGTAGAAAGATTCGCTATCTTCGGTCAACCACCTATCTGACATTGTTTCTACACTAAGCAATTCATTATCCACTTTAATATCTTGCTTCTCTATTGGGAACTCTTTCGTTACCCAATTCATATCCTTCCATACGATTCGATTGTTGGGTTGGCATAGCAAATACCCATCATCGGCAATAAGTATGTGACCGCATTTGTAATCACTTGGCTCATCAGAATATGGATTTTTGTACCAATCAATTGTCATTAAGTATGTTGCCCAAATCAAAGTTTTGTCTTTGAGCATCACTTGACATCTTTTCTCATACAAGTAGTCATACGTTATAACTGCAACATTTTCACTAAAGCAATCCCAAAGTTGTTTATAATGATAAGGAATGTCGTTTGTTGGTATCTCCATAAAGATTTCCGAAATAGGAACTCTTGACCGAACCATACCATAATCAGTCATGATGTGAAAGGTCAGTATTTTACCCGCGACACTCTGAATAGCAAAAGCATATGCTTTATGAAATTCGTTTTCATGTTCTTTCTTCTTAGTAAAATGTGATAGCCTAACGTAACACTTGAAATTTTCAATGTTATCATTGAGTTTGCTCATATCAATAGTATTTGAAATTGTCGTAGAACCAAGCGTTGCCAAGTTTTATTTGGCTCGTAATGTTTGCACCAAGTAATTCATTATAGTCCTTTTTCAAGGGTTCTATTTTTGGACGAATGGTATGGTCGCCATACACGCCGAAATCTGAAATTCGGTCGTTTTCAATAGTTACTTGTTTGATATTGCTATAGTCTAACTCGCAGTAAGGTTCTTCAATAAAATCATAAACGCCTCTCATAATCTTTTCGGGATTAGAGGTAAAGTCCTCTGCTTTTACAACGTGCATTTTAAGCAGCGTTTTGGTTTGATACGCATTGTATAGTCTTTTCAGCGCAACTCCAAGAGGGGGGTCATTCAAAAAATGATTAACCCGTTGTTCTATCGTTATGAAATCTTGCTGCTGCGGGTTTTCGCGGCTATCCATGATTTCGGGATTAGCGCGATATTTCTTTTCCATGCTTGAGCAAATTGCTCGTAAATCCCGCACCATTACTATAATCTTTACTTCGGGCATAAAACGCCATAAAAAGTCGGCATAATGAACCCAACCTCGCGATTTGTCTAAGTAAATAGGCTTATCTGTCATTTGCTCGGCATATGCTTTTACACCTCCTGCGCAATATGCAAGAAAAGCATCAGTCATTTGCTCTTTTGTCAAAGCAGACTTTACTTCGGGAGTTTGAGAAAAGTTTGCTCTTGCCGCATAAGCATATTCTAGGAGCGGGGATGTTTCACCTCCACCGATACGAGGGTTGTTCGCAAGAACATTACACATGAGTGTAGTCATTGCGCGTGGCAAGCCACTAACAAAAACAAATTTTTTCACATTGGTAAATTAAAGGTTCAAATCTGATTTCTAACCGAAGCAACTATTTCGTCAACATCGAATAGCTTAGTTCCTTCTTTGAAAGGACATTGTATATTGTGTCCTGATATATCGTATGGTTCAAGTAGGCTAAAATCAAGACTATCAAGTTCATCTTGCGCTTTACAAATGATGTTATCATGAAAAGCATATCCAAGTTGGTCGGGAAAATTACGAATCCAAGTGACCGTGCTTTTTTTGCCAACTGCAAACGCAGCGTGTTGACTTACTGAATCTATAAACAGGCGATATTTACTCTCGCGTATCAGAACAAATAATTCGCGAATACCACCTTTGAATTGCTCTACGTTTGGAATACCAATTTGGTCATCTCTGCGAATGTGTACAATTCGCGCTTCTCCTTGAAATTGAGAAATTACTTCCTGCGCTATTTCAATTGGCATATCGCGCATCCAAGAGTGCTTTATATCGGCATTGCCACCTCCGTGGGTTTGAAAAAGAAAAATCGGCTGATTCCTAACAAGGTTGTTTTGGACAAATTCAATTTCTCTTTGATTAAAGAATAATTCGGGTGCTTCGCCTTTGTATTCTACGCCACACAACTCTGACCAAATTGGAAGCATATGGCTTTTTTTCAAAACATAATCTTCTGTTAAGTATGGCTCAAGTGCGAACACTTTTACATTTTGCTTACCTTTGATGTAATTCTTGTAAAAATACGGAGCGTTTTGGAAATTATAGCATCGAAAAATGTAAGGATTGAACTGCCAAGCATCTCGCCATGCGGTAAGAACAACGATATTCCAATCGGGGTATTCTCTCTTTATAGCCTTGACTACACCTGTAGCAAGAACGTTTTTTCCAATTCCACCCGATACGTGGAAGATAATGAAGTTATCATTGGGCATTGTGTCCATTTCACTAATAGTTTTCATAAGGCAATATTACTAAAATTTCTATTTTGAAACAAAATTGAGAATAAGATGCAACAAAAAACACAGAAAACTTATTCACAAAGAAAGAGAAATATGCAAACGCTGAACACGACTGAGGAGATTATAGGCATCCACAAAGAGATAAAGAATTTGAATGGTAAAATTGACCGAATTTTGCGCACACTTATAGGTGATGATGAGATGGCGCAAGAAGGATTAGTGACAAAAGTAGATAGACACGACAAGTTTATAGAAAGCCAAAAGTTATTGTTGGCTAAGATTACAGGAATCGCGATTGGTAGCGGTGTCTTTGGAGGCGTTATAACACAATTGATTATAAAGTTTATGCTACAATGAGTATTTGGTCATCAAGATTTGGCGAGGAAGGGGTAAACTTAGCAGTTGATAATTCATTTCGACTGCAAATAGTCAATGCCTCTACATCTGCATTTACTTTGAACTTATTCAATCTTGGTGGAAGCGCATCTACTCAAACAAGTATCACAACTTCATCAATAGGAACTTTACAAAACTTATTTGTTCCCGAATTATTGAATGGTGTACTGATTGCGCCAATTACGTTTGAAATTTCGCAAGGTATTACGGTTCTTATATCTATACCATTCATTGTTGGTCAAACAATAAGTGATATTATGACCGCAGTTAATCCTGTGATTAATTTGCAAGGACAATCGGGAACTTTAACTATTCAGCAAAGTGTGGGAGATTTAACGGGAACTTTGTATGACCAAATAATAACAACTCCGAGCATTACTAAAATTAGTTATTCGGGTATAGGTCAAGGTAGTCCTACATATGAAATTCAGACCTTTGTTACAAATAATCCATTTGTAACCTTTAGAGGCCCGAAAAATGTAAATATCAATTTTATTCAAAATAGTGAGATTGGTAACGCATACAAGGTTATTGGAATGGATGTTTATTCGGATAAACCATCTCAAGTCTTAGAGCCTTTGAATTACTTTTATCGAGATGCCAATGGTGATGTACAAGGTGCGGTTACATCACCCACAGTAGACCCATATCAACCAAATCGCGCATCGTTGCAAATGATTTATGTTGATGATTTTCAGATTTTTACAAACACTCAATTTCAATATATTATAAACGGATTATCACAAGTATATTTGACGTTTAACTATGTCAATTTTGGAATTGATGACTTTAAAATGTTTGATAAAGTATTTTATCAGCAAGTACGCGATAAGTTTTGGATGGATAGAAAGCTAATTGGGCAAAGTAGAATAAAATCAATGCAAGTAGAATAATATGGCATCTTTAGAGTACAATATTTTAGAAAAGGTTTTTGAAAAGAAGGGGTACATCTTTCATAACGTTGGGCGTTTTCAGCTAAACATTTTTGGTGTGCGTACTAAAAACAAAGTCGCAGATTCATTTGATGATTGGATTGGCGTAGCCTACATAAATGAAAAGAACGAGAGCGTATGCGAAGCGTTTAAAGCAACAACCGATGCGGGAACATATTGGCTTAAAAACCCAATGAAGAAGAATGGAACGGCATTGCTTGTTCCAAATCAGTATTTAAGAGCGTATCGTTTTGGTTATCATAGAGGGCAGTATCTTGCATTATTGCAAGTGAAGGAAATGAAGGTGTATAGAGATAATAACAAAAATCAAATTCTCGATTATAATCAAGCAACAATTGAGGAAGGCTTATTTGGTATAAATATTCACCGAACTAATCCTTTGGCTTTTGCTAAAAATGTTTACAAGTGGTCGGCAGGATGTCAAGTTTTCCAACGAACTTCTGAGTTCAACTATTTTATGGAACTCTGCAAGAAGCACAAAAAGTTTTATGGAAATAGTTTTACTTATACCCTTTTGTTAGAGGAGGACTTCAATGGCTTATAGGATTAAAAGACATACCTTTGAGCAAGCTAAGAAACTTGGTGTTGAGGTTAAACCGAGCAAAGTAAAGGGAAAGAAGATTGATGTGTTTAAGAATGGAGAGAAGGTCGCATCAGTAGGCGCGTTAGGTATGAATGATTATCCAACGTATCTTGAAAAGGAAAAAGATGGAGTAGTTGCGCAGGGAACTGCAAACAAACGCAGGAAAGCGTACAAGATGCGACACGAAAAGGATAGGCATATACGCGGCTCAAAAGGTTTCTATGCTGACAAACTACTTTGGTAAAAAATAAACAAAATGGAATTTCAATCATCATCACCCGATTTCCTCAATACGGCAACTATAAGGAGAACTAACAGAGTAAATGGCAATATAAAAATGACAGACGAAAAAAAACAAGAGCGTGTCGAAACAATTTCTTATCTGAAATTGCATTTGGATTTGATTGCAGTCATATTGGTTATTACCTATACGGGTTTCCTGCTGTACAAATTAAAAAAAGCAAGTAAGTGACACGATGAATTTCAAGAACATATTACGATATATGCGTAGCAAAGACTACGTTATTTACGATAAGCCGTATCAATTGAATATTGTAGGTGTTCGCAATGCTCAATCGCAACCAAATAAGTTTGATGATAGTATTGTCGTTTTTTACAAAGACGATAAAAACAATTGGGTAGAAAAAGAATATCCCGCGACAACCGATACAGGTATGTTTTATTTGCTAAACCCCATAAGTAACTTGGGTGCGGCTATGTTAAAAGAGGGGCAATATGTGGATTCATATAAACAAGGTTTACACAAAGGTGAATACCTTGCTCTTGTACAAGACAAGCCTGTGACAACATATCGTGATTATGACCGAAATGCGGTTTTTGACATTTTCACGAAAGAAACCACAGGTAATTACGGCATCAACATACACAAAGCGGGTGCAAACTCCCAAGATGTAAATAATTGGTCGGCAGGTTGTCAAGTGTTTCAAAAATCGGATGATTTCAACGATTTCATGGACAAGACAACTAAGCACCGAAACTCATATGGAAACTCCTTTACATATACACTTGTTGACGAAAGAGCGATAATGCGTAGAAAACGACGGATTGGTTTGTTTATTACTTTTGGAATATCTTTGATAGGAGGTGGAATTTTACTAATTAAAAAATTAAGAGGATGAGCAACTTAAAAGAAATGGTTTCAAACGAAAATGAAAGAGTAA
>Ga0181348_1000459_pt1 | contig 17701 bp, 19 predicted proteins | sample Su13VDMM110DN_FD_130092 | JGI IMG/M metagenome (GOLD analysis project Ga0181348, IMG submission 130092) | Freshwater viral communities from Lake Michigan, USA - Su13.VD.MM110.D.N | ecosystem: Environmental > Aquatic > Freshwater > Lake | place: USA: Michigan | collected 2013-07-16
GCCTTTAATGATCTCCCACAAGAGAAGATTGATATTATGAACCGTGTAGACCACATAGCCGGATGGACGATCGTGGTCGCAGCGGCCGGTTATTATCTTCTCCGTAAGAAGTAGTAATGGCCCCGCCAGAGACCGTCTTTTATAATGTCATAAAATTTGGCAAGTTTGCGCTTTTGGCGGCCCTTCTCACCATGTCTTTTACGAATGCTCATAAGGATTACATCAACGAGAATCCTCGTAAATTCCTGTGGGACTGCTTGGCCGTCGCGGGAACGTCAGCCTTGGCCATCTCCATCGTCGCGTGGATGCGAGGCCAGTCCTATCGCATCCCTACGGTTGCATTTATAACCTTTTTCTTATTCTTCGTCTATGGCGTCGTCAGGGAGATTTCTGGTTTCAATGCAGCGGCGGGCGGCGACACGGAAGATTTGACTCTTCGCGCCCAATACCAATGGAATTTGCTTACAAAACCAGTAACTGCTTTCATGGCTGGTGTCACTGGGTTCATGATCGTCTTGGCGCTCTTTGCGCACATCCCCCACCCACAGGGGATGTTTGCCCTCGCGAAGGAATCATTCATTATGGCTGGAATGACAGCTCTTGGAGAGGCGGTGATTGCTTATAACCATGGGCACACCATCGCGGGGCCGGCTCTCGTCAATTTTATTGCATTTTTCATAGGTAATATGGTCCTGCAGTTTGGCGGGTTCTATGACCAGGTGTTCCCACCCCCAGCCATTATACGGATGTAACTCCAAGTTGCAAATCCGTTCCAAAATTCGAGGTGACGACGTAGGATGGATGGACCGCCAAAACCTTGAGAACCCCCTTTTGACTCAACAGGCTCATGAAGTGATCAATTTGAAGTGAAATATCAGGCTCGCGATACTGCATCATGGCTGCACAGCCCTTCTGGCTGATCATGTACCCATGGAGACCCCAGAAATATTTGGCATTGGCATAAAACTTATTTACGGGCTGGCACTTTTTGCACCAGTGACCGAGTAGAATCACGTCCCAGTCATTCGGGAACGGCCCTCCATCTTCTACAATGTACTTTATCAGGTTTTGGTAAATTGTAGGATAAATCTTGGCATCATCCTCGAAGATGACGGCGTAGGGCTTGCCGGACGCCTGCACGTCCTTCCAGACCCCATAGTGACTCATGTAACACCCTATCATTCCTGGCGTCAGCTGGTCGTCACCGACACGCTTCTTGACATTCTTGAGGAAATTGAGCCCGAGCCACGTTTTGGCCGATACGAGTTCCTGGACCTCGTCACCCAACTGGTACCCGTTGATCGCCTCGAAGCGGATATAGGGCTTCGAGGCCAGATCTGACTTCTTATATTCCATATCAAAATTGATCATACGGTCCGTATTCTTGGCCATATTGATGACGTAGCAATCAAAGTTGTCCGGGAGCATTCGAGGCCCTAGGGGCATCCCTCTGCACCTCAAAAAAATGAGTGTTGCGAGGCACATGATGATGAGTACAAGAAACACTACCATCGTCTACATTTAGATACGAAAATAAAGCTTGGCCGTCCTAAAAGGGTATGCAGTATGAACGGCTCAGCCACGTTGAACATATACTCAAGCGACCAGACACCTATGTGGGATCCCTTGCACCTGAGTCAGGGTCTCACTGGGTCAGGGTCGTGGGCGGCCTATTTAGACTTGATACTCTTTCTGTTTCACCGGGGCTTGTGAAGATATTTGATGAGGTTCTGGTCAACGCCATCGACCAGTACTCTCTGCACCCTAAGAAGGTGACGTGTATTGAGGTGGCCGTGGGGCAGGACGGAACCGTCTCGGTCTACAATGCTGGCGTGGGCATCCCCCTCAAGAAACACGAAACCGAAAAAGGCGCCGATGGCAAGCCCCTCTGGATCCCAGAGCTCATCTTTGGCCACCTTTTGACCAGCTCAAATTACAACGACGAGGAGCAGCGCGTGACTGGTGGTCGTAACGGCTACGGCGCCAAACTCGCCAACGTCTTCAGTTCCCTATTTAAGATCAAAATTAGTGACGGGAAGAAAGTCTATGAACAGACTTGGACCAACAACATGAGCAAGGTGAGCCCTCCGGTAATCACGAGTGAGAAATGCATACCGTACGTGTCGGTCACTTTCTTGCCCGACTGGAAGCGGTTCGGCGGCCCCGGCGACTTCCGAGTCCTTGTGGAGAAGAGGACATGGGACACGGCCATGTGGTGCTCAAAGGCTCAGGTATATTTCAATACTCAATTGATGAAGGTTGATAACTTGAGTGAGTATGCTCAGGCTCACACGGGAACGGCGACGATCGCCAAGATGCACACGGACGCGTTTGAAATTGTCGTGACCCACTCGACGAGCGGGGGGTTCCAGCAATGCTCATGGGTCAACGGTATCGCGACCACAAAGGGAGGAAGCCATGTGGACAAGATCGTCAAGGTGCTCTGCGATGCGATCGTGGCCGACAAGCGATGTGCGACGCTCAAGCCTGCACAGATCAAGGCGTCCCTCTTTGTGTTTGTGCGGGCCGTGATCGTCAACCCAACCTTCTCGAGCCAGACCAAGGCTGAGGGCACTTCAAAGATTCTGGAGACCATTGAGCCCAAGCCAAAGTTCATCAAGGACGTCCTCGCCACGGGAGTCCTCGACGATCTCGTGTCCAAGGGTCTCTCTCTGGTCGAGAAAGAGCTCAAGAAGACAGATGGGTCCAAAAAGTCGCGCATTACGGGCATTCCTAAGCTCGATGACGCCAACTGGGCCGGTACGCATAGGTCTCATGAGTGCACCCTTATTATTACAGAGGGTGACTCGGCGAAGGCCCTGGCCATTGCCGGGTTGAGCGTTGTAGGCCGCAATGCTTTCGGCGTGTTTCCACTCCGGGGCAAGCCGCGCAATGTTCGGGATGCATCGGTAAAACAGGTTACTGATAATGAGGAATTTTCCAGCCTCAAAAAGATCCTCGGGCTTCAGCATGGCAAGGTCTATAATTCATTGAGAGAATTACGCTACGGCCGACTGATGATCATGACGGATGCTGATCTGGACGGGAGCCACATCAAGGGTCTGGTCCTCAACATGTTCCATGTGTACTGGCCCAAGCTGATCGAGCTGGGGTTTGTGGTTTCAATGGTCACGCCGGTCATCAAGGCGGGAAAGGTGTGGTACTTTACGGAGGAGGAATACCGCCAGTCGCTTGCGACTGGCGTTGGCGAAGCCCTCACAGGAGGGGCCTCCGGCCCACGGACCGCAGGCGGTCCGGTGAAGTACTACAAGGGTCTGGGTACCTCAACCTCCACAGAGGCCCGTGAGTATTTCAAGCAAATTGAGCGGCTGACGGTCGCCTTTGGCGCCGATCCTAAAATGAATGAGTCGATGAACCTGGCGTTCGCCAAGGCTCAGGCGGACGACCGCAAGGGGTGGCTCACAGCACACATGGCCTCGCCCCCCCCTGGAATTCCATATGGGCACCTTTCGGCCCTGCCCGTCACGGATTTTGTGCATCGCGACCTGGCCAACTTTAGCGCCGAGGACATCAAGCGATCGATTCCCCACGTTGTCGATGGCCTCAAACCGTCCCAGCGCAAGGTGATATTCGCATGCCTCAAGAAGAACCTCGTGAGCGACATGAAGGTGGCGCAGCTCGGCGGCTACGTGGCAGAGCAGACGGCCTATCACCACGGCGAGGCCAGCCTCCAGGGCACAATTGTGAATTTGGCTCAAAATTTCGTCGGCGCAAACAACCTGAACCTTCTCGAGCCCTCGGGGCAGTTTGGCACGCGCCTTGCGGGCGGCAAGGATGCGGCCAGCTCTCGTTACATCTTCACACGACTGAACCCCACGACCAAGAAGATCTTCGACCCGACGGACTCGCCGGTGCTCAAGTACATTGTGGATGACGGGCAGACGGTCGAGCCCGAGTTTTACGCACCGGTGGTGCCGATGGTGCTCGTGAATGGCGCAGAGGGTATCGGTACCGGCTTCAGTTGCTACGTGCCACCGTACGACATTGAGATCATCAAGCACAACATCATGTGCGCCCTGGATCAGGTGGCGATGGTGCCGATGGTGCCGCACTTCAAGGGGTTCAAAGGCCGGACGACCAAGACCAAGGATCACACGTGGGTTCTGGAGGGCGTAGTCGCCAAAGAGGGGTCTCAGCTCCACGTGACCGAGCTCCCACCTGGTCAGTGGATTCAAGATTTCAAAGAGCATCTTGATGCACTCCTAGAAAAGGGAACCATCCAAAAGTTTGAGAATCACTCGACGGAGACCACACCCGACTTTCGCATCTGGGGAGCCGACGGTTTGGAAAACCCTCTCCGGGAGCTCGGTATGACCAAGACTATCCACACCTCAAATATGCACCTGATTTCCCCGAACGGGTCTGTCAAGAAGTACGGGAGCCCCGAGGAGATCCTCTTGGACTACCTAGAGGTTCGCATCGACATCTACAAGAAGCGCAAGGCGTGGCTCCTCAAAGAATTTGAAACGGAAATTGAGTGGCTATCTGAAAAGGCTAGGTTCATACGGGGTGTGATCAACGGAACCATCAAGGTGATGAACACGCCCCTGGCCCAGATCCAGGCCCAACTCAAGACGGTTCAATTCAAGGATGAAATTTGGTCAAAGCTGCTCGACATCAAGACGTACCAGTACACGAAGGAGGAGGTGGACAAGCTCGTGGCCCTGATCGAAAAGCGCACCAGCGACCGCAATGCACTGAAGGCGATGAGTGTGGTGCAGTTGTGGAAGAATAATCTGAGCGAAGTGTAGAGATGGCGACTTTCACGCCCGCGGCCCTAAAGGAGGCCGTCAATGAATCTGATGTAATAAAACTCGAACGTTACGTGCAACCCAAAGTCATCGACGCCCTCAACAAGTCCCACGTCCTAGAACTCGAGCGAATGGTCCAAAACAAAATCATCCCTCTGCTTGGTGGAAGCAAGGTCTTTGCACAGACCCGGGCGGTCCAATCGCAAGTCGAGTCTACGCTGAACCCGCCGCCGTCTCCTAATGCCGCGGCGACCCCCGCCGCCCCCATCGCCGTCTATCAACCCGTGGAGGTGAATGGATTTTTCAAGGTGACTGGAGATACCGAAGTGACGTTCTTCGTGACCACGCCATGGCCAGGCTTTGCAGTGGGACCCGGCTGGACCGGTACCGGGTTTTATGGAATTGTGGGAAACATCCACGTCACGGGGGCGAGCAACACACCTGGAAGCGAACCGGTCACGTCACGCACGAGTGAAATTTACAACTGGAAATTCACACTCCAGTCTGACACCGAGCAGTTTATAGAAGAGACGCGTCACGCTATAGGTGCGCAGCTTTATCCACCTGATCAGGTTCCCGGGGCGACGGCGCAGCGCTCGGGCCCCATATACGGCAACTTTACAGTGGATCTCCACGTCCCCAAGGTTATCCTGACGGCGCCGCCACCCGAGGGGCTGACCGTTGGGTGGTACATAGTGGGATTGCCGACCGTCGGCCCATGCAAGATTGTGTCCTATGACGGACAGACGTTGATGCTCGAGCAAAATGACGGTGCGATCCCCGAAAATACAGCGGCGCCCATATTCCTTCGGGGCTCGCCCACCATGGCCGTGGAACCCAAATACTCCATGGATTTTGTGGCGGCTCGCTTTTACACGAGCAACCTTGCGCAGCGCAAACCCGTCGAGATCAACCCACGGGTGATGGGCGGCAAAACCTACGTGCCGCTCCGGGACCTGTCCACTGAGATCAAAGATGACGAACCCCAATACGACCCGTTTCTGGACATTAAAGGCAAGGGATTCAGTACGGGATCCGTGCTCTCCCTGTACGCCACGGGACCCCAAGACAAATACCTGCTGTCGGAAGATCCAGAAAAGTCGACGTTTCGCAACACGTTCAAGCAGCACACCAACTTTGTGATGTATCAGAGGGTCACTCCTTTTCCACCTGGAAATCCATCCTACCAAGGCCGGACATATACTATCGAGATCTTGCCAACAGAGGTGGGTCATCTCATTTCGAACATGTACTTCACTTGCACAATTCCAGCTACAAATTTTGGATTGAATGAAAACATCGGCCGGGCTCTCATCAAGCAGGTGGATTTCATGGTGAATGAGACGGTCGTCGAGACGCTCTATGACGACTGGTACATTATCCGGGACCAGGAGTTTCTGGACGCGGATGAGCAACTTGGCATGTACAATATGGTCGGCGGATACAACTCGAATATCACAGCCACATCCAACGTCAGCGTCGTTTGCCCACTCGAGTTCTTCTTTTGCCGTCGGCACTCCCATGCAAATAAAGGACGCGAGCGTCTTCGCAAGCCCTATTTCCCTATATGCGCCATGTGGAACCAGAAGCTCTACATTCGGTTCACCTTCCACCCAAGCGCCTGGTGGTCGAACAGCGCATCGACATTCGATTTTACGAACCCGGCCCTTTTGACGGAGGAAATCCTTCTAGATAATGCCGAAAAGCTCTACTACCAGAACACACCCCTACGGTACATAGTAAACCGCGTGAAAAAGGAGACGCCCGTGGCCTTTGGAGCCAGTGGCGTTTCTGGCATCTTCTCGGCCAGCACGGCGCAGATCGTCCAAGCGACCGTCAACCAGACGAGCATCCAGCTCTCTGCAAGCTTCCCCGTGCAGAGCATATTCTGGTTCTTCCGGAGTCGTTCGTATGAGTCGGTCACGAGCTCGAACGTCCAGACGGCGGGTCAGCCCGATGGAAGCTACTATAACCAGCGCTACAACTACGGATACACAACCGACTATATCAAGACTGGTGTGAGCGTCGCTTGGCCTTCATCCAACAACACACCCACGAATTTCATCGATCCTATTTCGACAGCAAAAATCACCCTCAACAACATCGATATCCTGAGCACCTTCCAGGGGAGTCTTTATTACACGTACAAGCAGCCCATGGAGCACGGGTTATCCGTGCCCTCGAGAAACATCTACACGTACTCGTTCGGGCTCACGCCGGCCGAGTACAATCAAGGAGGGTTTCTCAATTTTTCAAAGTTAAATTCGCAAACAACTTCACTCACCATCACATTCAACCCTACATATGCTACACAGATTTCACAAGGGTACAACCTGTATCTATTTTACTATGGATATTCTGTCCTGGAATTTCGGGAGGGATTTGCCCGCTTGGCATTTTCTTGAGGTGGCTGATGATCCCGTTGGTGATGCACCACCGGATGAAATTGAGCTGGGCCACCGTGGTGGTGCGGCCCTGGAAATCGATCCGGGCCGTACGGCAAAAAGGATCGAAGAGCTTCTTGGAGTAGCCGTCCAGACTCGACTTGTAGGCCACGTGTACCGTGAACATCTTTCCGTTCGGTGCGGTATACGTGACGTGCTGCGTCTTGGCGTAGTTTGTGACGAACCACTCGAGTTTGCGCAGAGAAGGGATGCCCTTGGCACTACTCCGTCCCAAAATGTCACCGAGTTGCTGCTGGTTCTCGGGAACCGCGTAGAAGCGCTCTAGGCTCTCGAGAAGAACTTGTGATTTAGCCATTAATAATTTTATGCGCGAATTCTCTAAGCTTCCCAAGGTGGTGGAGGCTCAGCCTCCTGAACGGGTTCTGGAGCTTGCTTTTGAATAGGCGCCTGTTTCTGGTGGAACCCACAGTACCCGTTTTCCCTGGGGGCCTTTAGACAACGCTTATTGCTCTTGAGTAGGCCCTTGCAGAATATGCACTCGAGACCGACAGTGTCCTTCACGAGCCTCCCCATAGGAATCTCGTACAGTCGTGAGATGACGCAAAGCACGTTAGTCAGCTGAAGCTGCACGCGACTGGCCACCTCCTCCTCGATTAATTCGAGGATCCGTTTCTCCATACTCTATACAGAGACGAGACCGTTTAAGTCGGCGCGGCCGCCTTGGCGAAGCGCGCCAGGAACGCTCTGCGGGCATCCGCCTCGGCCCCAGAGGCCGCCTTGACCATGAAGCGCTTGTCGAAGATTGTATCGGCGCTCACGAGCGGCTCCAAAAGGTCCTGGACCGGCTTCTTGAACTGATTCGTGAAATAGTACTGGTAATCGATCGCCAGACCCTTTTCCTGTACCCATGCGGGATCTTCCGCCTTTTCGTACATCCTGCCTTCACCCTTGATGATCACAAACGGCACTCTGTCACCCTGTTGCGGCTCTGACCCGGGTGCCCGAGCCTTGATCTTGTCGCGGACCGCCACGTGGGCCATAGGGACCTTGTACGCGGATGCGAGCTGCTTGCTCATCAAGAGCTTCTCCATGGGCACATTGCCCTGCATCAAGTTTCGGGCCGCCTCGCGCGCCGTCTCTATGACCGGACGCGGATCGCTCGATTCGAGGATCTGGCCGAGGAGCCCTTTGAGCGTCTCGCGCACGAAAGGACAGCTGTCCCGCCGGACCACCTGGAGACCCTTGACGTCAATCTTCTTGAAGACCACGGCACCCGTCTTGTCCTTTTCGTACATCTTGGCCGCGTAGCGCTTCTTCGAGTACAGAAAGTACGGGCAGTAAACCTTCTCGAGTTCGAGGTCGTTTGGCGCCTTGAAGAGCTTCGTGCACTGCTCGGCCGCAATCTCCCCTTGCTGCCAACTGTAATCGATCGCCTCTTGCCCCTTTCGACCCTGGACGTCAAACTCGACCATGACGCTGTCCGTGTTTTTCACAATCATGCACCCAACACCGGCTTGGAAGGTCCCGGCTTCCGTCTCGAGGTCGTAGACGAAGCCGTCCCACGATTCGTCGAGGATCTCAATCTTTTTGATGGCATCCGGGTCTTTTCTTTGAGAAGCCTTGGTCCAAGTGAGACGGAACACATTAGGTTTGTCGGAACGCGTGTTGAGCGACACGTTGAAGCACCCCATGTGTCGCAAGAATATGTAATACCACTGGGCCGTCACCTGGTTCTTTGTATCGATGCGATGGCATCCTATTTTTTCGGCATCCTTTCGGCATCCATCAGCCGCCCACAAGCCGTCCAGAAATGATTTAGCGTTTAGACCAAATGCCTTGATGGGGACCTTCTTAGCCTGGCCATCATAACACGTGGCGCGATACTTGCGGACCAGATCTACGACCGACCCTCTCCGTGGAGACAGCTTGTAAACGCCCGAGCTCTCAAGAGTATTCATAATAACAAAGTCGTACCCTGTGTGAATTTTCTCACAGTATTCTTTGCATTTTTCGAGAAGATTAAGATCCTTGTTATTTATGGCCCATGTCGACTTGGCACCCGAAGGGCAGTCGTACGACCCACACGAGCCGTCACCGACGAACATGCCCAAAATGAAAGCCTCCTCGACCGAACACACTTCATCGAACCCGAGGCTCTCCGGAAAAGAATGATATAGCTTCTGGCCAACCTGAACATCCGTGGGCTTTAGGAGGCTCAGGTCCGGTCCCAAGAGCGAGTGGTCCTCGGTAACATCCACGATACCAGTGTGAGTTAGGATCCTGTATATCTTCTTAGCACACTTGTGACGAATGACGCGCTTGATGGGTTGCCATCCATCGTGTGTCCACGCCTCTACATGGGTCAGTGTAGACTCTTCCTTGTCGGCGCCCTGCTTGAGGAACCCTGGATACTCTACCCAGTCGACTCCTAGAGACTCAATTGTCCTAACGCTGACGCCACCAGCTATACGGACAAGCACGGGAGTTCCCGGCATTACGGAATCACCATACCTCACCTTTGCGCCTGGAAAGTGGGCCTCGACGTAATTCTTAGTCTCCTCGATCATTTGTCGACCGCGCATCGTCACGGTCGACGCGATGGCGACGAGCGGAAGCATACCCTTGGAAGCGCCCGTGAAGCCGTAAATCGAGTTCATAGAAATCTTGTAGGCCAACTGTTGACCGTTGTAGACCGCCTCCATGGGCGTTCCTTCCGCCTGAGCCATCAGCTTCTTGGCCTTTTTGCGAAACGCCTTGAGGTCCATCAAGATGACTGGGAGAAGGGAACAGACGGCCGCGCCGTCTGTGGACCGCTGCGCAAACCGATGCGATCCAAACTGTTCGTACTGAACGCCTGGTAGATTGTCGTACCGGGCATCCATCACTAGCGACGAGTAGCACAGGTTGTGGGCGCACATGATGCTCGGGTACAGACTCGCGAAATCGAGGGCTGTGATTGGTCCATAGTACGCCCCGGCCTGCGCCTCGAGCACCGTCGCACCTTCGTAGCCCTCGTCCGCTGGTCCAGAGGCGCCATACTTGAACGTAGGGATGATGAAGTTCAGCTCGCGCGCCTTGTAGGCCATCTGGCTAAACACCTTGATCTGTTGTCCTCGCTCGCTCAAAAATGCAAGAGGGACCCAGCACGCCTTGGCCATCTCGATCTGGTTCTGGATCTGGCACAATTTGTCCATGAGCGCATGAGGAAGCTCCGTATCCTTGATGCAATACGCCGCAACCTCACCGAGGCGCTCGGGGTTTCCCTCTGCGTAGCGCCTAAAAATCTCCTTGACCGGCATGTCGTTCTTTTGATCCTTGAGGAAGTGCTTGGACACATTATTCAGCGAATAGCTCTCGAGCTTGTGCTCGCGCTTGACATCCTGGAACAGATCAAAGACGTACCGGCCCTTCATAGGCACCATCTTGAGCTCGTTGTTGCCTAGAGCACTCGAGCTCAAATTCTTGACGACCAATTCTGCTACAGAATTCTTGACACGACCCCATACGGGAGTCAGCTTGTGGTGGATCGTCGCCCGAACCTGCAAAAACTCGAGATCGAACCCGAAGATGTTCCATCCTGTAATAATGTCCGGATCAATCTTCAAGAGGTGGCGCTGGAAAGCCTGCAGAAGCGCCTTCTCCGTGTCGAAGCACTCGAGGTCCGGCCCGGCCGACTGCTTGAGGCATAGACACTTGCGGTCGACCCAACCCTCGCGCCCAAAGTCCCTGGTCGTCATACCGATTTGAAAGATGACGTCACTAGGGTTTTTGGCGTCAGGGAAGGCGCCCGTGCTCGAGTAACACTCGATATCAAAGGACATGATTCGCAGGGGCGCAAAGTCGTCGCGATCGATCGGCCGGACGTGCTTCCAGTTGGGCGACCACAGAGCCACGTCACACGTGGTATCCACGTCAGGTTCGCACGGGCCGGGGTCGACCCAGCCGGTCGAGCGGATCCCTGAGCAGTGCATGAAGCGCAGGACCGAGTCGATATTCGCCTCGTAGACCGAGCATCCGTTGAGCTCTGGGTACTTGCGATTCTCGATGCACCAGACGCAGCCACGGAGCGCACGATGGCTCTTGAACTCGAGCTTCAGGAACCGAGAGAGCTCACCATTCTGGAACCCCCAGAGGTCCGTGCCGTGGTGAAGCTCACACGACACGAGGTCCCTGAAGAACGTGCCCTTGAAAAACTTGCGCAACTCTGTCAGGTCAGCACCCTTGGGCGGCTTGACGTAGAAGAAGGGATTGAATCGGGTCCCAAGAGAGACCGATTGACCGTTTTCGGCCCGACCGAAGATTCGTACGACATACAAATTTTCGGGCGAGTCTGCGCCCTCCCAAGCGACCGCTTGGAAAGGAACGCTCATCTTACTTAATTTATTAGGGTCTAAAATCTCTAAGCACCGGTCGAACCAAAGCCTGCGGTGCCACGGGCCGTCGGCGAGGCGACCAGCCCCGTGCACTCGCCTGGAATCTCCACAACATCGGCCACGGTGTAGTTCTCGAGGATCAGCTGCGCGATCCGGTACCCCGGGCGGATAACGAACGGCTGCGTACAATCCAGATTCTGGAGGACCACCTTGATCTCACCCGTGTAGTCTGGATCGATGACGCCCGCCAGCGTGTCCAGACCGTGCTTCACGGCCAGTCCAGAGCGAGGTGCAATTCGTCCATAAGTTCCTGGCGGGAGCTGTACTGTGATGCCGGTCGAGACGACGACGCGGCGGCCTGGTAAAACAACGTAGCTATCAGTGCTGAAGAGGTCGTAACCAGCAGCGCCAGCGGTAGCGCGAACTGGGAGAATTGCAGAAGGATTAATCTTGATAACATTGAGCGCCATTATACTATGAATACCATCATCTTCTTTAAATCTCTCATTTAAAGTTCTCAGCAGTTCTAAATTAAATGGCCATAAAGTCGCTCGTTCTCGACATAGATGGAGTCATCGTGCGCGACAAGCTCCTCATGAATCACGTCAATGAAAACTGCGTCAATTACATTCGGGCCAAAATGCCTAGCGCCAAGGACCCACGCGACGTCAACCGCGTCCTGTACATGGCGCACGGTCACACGGCTCGAGGTCTCCATAACAGTTTTGGAATTGACGTGAGCGATTTTAATGAAAAGGTTTACGACAAGAAGCTCATCGACCACCTTGGCGAGGTTATCTCCACTTTCGAATTTCAGGAGGAGGCCAAGTACATTCACGAGTGGACCAAACGTGATGGCTGGAAGGTGACGCTCTTCACAAACGCGCCTGAAATCTGGGCCGGCACGGTTGCCCGTGCAATCAGTGACGGGCTTTACATCCAGTGCGGACCTGATGACGTCATGTCCGGACCCTTGAAGCCCGAAGCGGCTGCGTACGCCAACTTTTCAAAGACGTGTACGAACATTTTCGTAGATGATTCGCTCAAGAACCTCGCGACGGCGCGATGGATGCCGAACTGGCACCCGATTCACTTTAGTCAAGATACGCCAGACCCGAGGGCGTGGTGTCCGGTGATCGGCTCTCTCTGGGAGCTCGATCTCTTCATCAAGTCGGCCGATCACCAGATGGAGAATCACGAGGTCAGGCTGAGATGATTATCTTAACAAACAGTAATGAAGCCTCGCCACCCACGACACATCACGGTGACGCGTCAGTGGCCAGAGCGCTACTTCACGGGCCTCAGCAAGTCCCTCCGGCTCGTGCGCGAAAAGGAGCTGCTCAAGAGGCGGCGCACACCCTACTCCAAGCTCGGGCTTTCCAGGACCGATAAGGGTGGGACGAAACGCAAGTCCAAGTGGACGGGTTTATTTCATAAAACCTACCCAGATCTAAAGTTTAACAAGGATGCTATTGCTCGGCGAACGGGGATTAGCCGTTCGACGCTCAATACAGTCTACAACAGGGGCCTCAAGGCGTGGAAGACGGGTGGGAGTCGCGTCGGTGCCACCCCGCAGCAGTGGGCTATTGCGCGTACATATAAATATGTGTTGGTGACGAAACGAAAGGCTCCAATGGCCTGGTACGCGACGCGATTCGATCCTGACCAGGACCTCAGGCGTAAGCGCGCGCCTTTTTAACAGTGCTCGCAGAGCGGACAGGCGAGGGAGACCGTCCGCGCTTCACGCGAAAAGTGTTCACCGGGACGAATCGGAGCGCGTTGAGCTCGGCGTGCATGGCAACCGTCCGCGCCTTGTGAGGGGCCTTCATAAAGCGCCGCACTGCGTTCTGTACACGGGCGTTCACGCGCCGCCGGGCATTTGCAAGCGCCTGATTCACGGCTTGGTTCCCGTGGCGCGCCTTGAGGACGTTGATGGTGTTGTTGATGTTCATGATGCGCTTCTGCCCTGCGTTATTTCGCGCGTTGAGCTGACGACGGACGATGGCGAGTGCATCAGAGTAAAGAGTCATCTATTACATGTCAATATATTTTAGCGCTCCTCTGGTATTCTTCGCCGCCAAGAGTTCCACGAGGTGTGAAACTCGTTCCCTGAAGTTCTTGGCCCCGACCGACTTGAGGTAGTTGGTCCAGTATGACTCGGCCCAGTTGGCTTGGTGACCGTAAGCGACGTCATTGAACTTGACGTCGCTTGCGATGCGGATAGCCTTGCGAGCATTGCATAGATACTCACGCTGGACGGCGCTCATCATCTTTGATTTTGGATGGAAATTGTAGAGACCTACACCCCCGTGACCCTCACATGACATCATTTTACTTCACGAGTCTTCCTCTCGACTCGAGAAATACTTTATAAAAAGAGGTTCGAACCTTTGACCTTCTTTCGTGAGGTGCATCTGTCCCCGGTCATCCAGCCCAACGTCAGTGAATGGATTGAACGAATTTTCAGTCAAAATTCTCCATCTTTCCTTGTACTTGCGATTCTCAAAGGATCCATGCCAAAAGTGAAGTATGGTGCCGTCGACCCACGAGAGCTTCATGTCCTTTACGGTATTTTGATACTCTGCCAAGAGTGTTTTGTAATTTGGATGGACATTTCCAGGTGCGCTCTCGACTGCTCGACCGGCAAGGGCCATCGCCATGTGCCGGTCACCCGAGCCCAGGATGGCCCAGTCAATCAGGCCACCCATGCGGGTCCACGCGTCCCGAGTACAGGCCCATGCGTACCCAGGGTGCCAAAACCCGTACCGGTCATTAGGGGTCCATGGGGTCCCAGAGCCTATCGCCATATATGCGAACCCCTTGTCCGTCTTGATGGCTTCCCCATTAGGACCGAGATTTACCGCAGTCCTGAAAAGCTGGACGATGTCGGCCGTCTGGAGTTCCTCGATGGTTTCTTGGACCCAATTTTGGTTCAAAAATCTAATGTCCGCATCGACCCACGCCACGTTCCTCCACCCCCGGGGCAGCTGACCCATGGCCAAGTTTATGAGGTTCTCTTTGATCCATATATGGTCATCAGTCTGGAACTTCAGGTGGGACCATACGGGCAATTTGGGGAGTGGTGCCGGTCCTACACATTCACTGATCACGATCCTGATCCCTTTGGTCTTGTGAATTTCATTCACAAATTCGATGAAGAGTTCTCGGCGGCGCTGAAACTTGCAATAATTGAAATACGGTAAGACGACGTAGAGGGGTTCACTTGGTCGCCAACACCCCATCCTATTTTTACCGAGATATAATAAAGTGTTGCTGATCCTCCTGCTCCCGCACCCCAGTCGACCTTGCACGAGACTAAAGACTCTTAGAGAATTTACAAACAAAAATAGCAATGGAGGCTATTGTAGCGTCTGGGATCATCGGCGCCTACAAGTTTTGGCCCGAGCACAGGGCCAAGTGGGATATTCAGGTCGACCTCGTTTCTGTAGGTCTGGGCCTTTTGTCCCTATTGACGCTGACGGACGTATTTGATGTACGAGCCTCGGTGTTGACCAGGCTCCATACCCGGTTCGAGACGGGGTACTATCTTGGATTTCTGGTCACGGACCCAAAGCAACTCGGTCATCACACAGTGACCCTCACGCTCATGTTCATGACTGGACCGTACAAGCAGTTCATGTCGCTCGTTCTGTTCATTTTTAGCCTCACGAATCCGTGCCTCGATATGTACCGGCAAACCAAGTCGTCCATGTGGCTTGTACCATTTTGCACCGGATTCTTCACGTTTCGCGTGGTCGGTGGTGGAATGTTGACCAGGCGGCTTCTCGGGGCCCCAGATTCAGTGCCCCTTAATATTTACTATTCGTGTTCTATACTCATGAGCTTCATATGGGCAATGCAGATATTCTGGTTCGGGAAGATTGTGACGAAATTTGGACCTGAAATAAAGGTCAAGCGCGTGCTTTGATCAATGGGTTGGGGAATCTCAATCGACCAAGACGAGAATGGCTTTGTCCGCTGCGGAGACGCTGATTTCGAGACGGGACCAGAGGATTACGGGGGTTACCCGCCCTGCAGTTACGTCATGATCTACGAGGGAATGGAGGTGTATCGTGGCGAGATTGACATGGCGCGCGACGAGGGGAGCGTCTATGCGGCCAACGAGCAGTGCTGGGAGGCGTTTGGATACGCCAAGAGGCGCTGGGACCGTCTAGACGAAGAGGCGCAGTGGAATATTCACTGCGAGTGGATGGCTGAGAAGCGCGCTGAAATCAAGGAGTGCGTGGTGGACAAGGAGGCGCGAAAGGCGAAGAACGATGAACTCGAAGCTTTCGATCATGCACCGGTCGTAAAGCTCGAGGATGAGATCAAGGCTCTCGACGAGCGGCTGGCCCGGAAGAACGCCGAGCACGCGAAACTGCGCGCGCCCCTCACGAAGCTGGAGGCTGAGTACGCCGAGATTACGCAGCCGGACCGCGACAAGAAGGCCCTACAGGCCATCGTGGACCTCGAGAAGGAGTGGGCTCGTGGGCGTTAAATTCTCCGTCTAAATTAATGAACAACGTCGCCGTCTTGGGCCCGAATAAACTCCTGAACAAGAGCCTGCGACACGACGCCCGTAGACTCGTCCGGGAGACCATAGATCGCAATTGGTTCAGGGATGCCTATAAATTCAGTAATAGTCACTATGCGGTGATGAATACAAATGGGAAGTTGGTCGGGTTCGCACTAGTCAACAAGAACCACCGAAACCAAAAGGGGGACATGCGTATTCGCCTCATAGGAGCGAATAAAGGGCAGGGTATAGGGAGAATCCTCATAGAGCGCATAATCAAGAATGCACGAAACAGGGGACTCGCGACCGTGACGCTCGAATCGATTCCGGAAGCTCGTGGATTTTATAACAAAATGGGATTTAGATCCATAGGTATCGGGAACAATATGCGGTTCAATATACGTAAATCACCTTCTCGCCCGTCTCTAAAGCGGCGCGCATCTTCACCAGGGTCTTCTGCGCGGCGATCTGCGAACGGTCAAACGCCCCGCCGTTGAATTCCTCCTCGAAATTGTCGACGTCCTCCTTGGTCAAGACCATCGTCTTGTTGCGCCACGAGACGTTGGTACTCGGCATCATTCCAGCATCGAGTGCAGCGTCATAGGCCTTATTAAACGCCTCCCGAGTCGGGAAGGCTTTGTCCTGATAAAGGTTGTTAATCCAACTCAGGACATCCGGATCACTGAATTCGCCGAGCTTGTTCTTCCACTGAGGCGCGGCGAATTCAAGGAACTTGCGCTTAGGCGCAAACTTGATGGGGATGGAGGCAAACTTTACGAGAGTCGTGCAGGCCATGGTTGTCTTTTCCAGTTTTGGGTGATTCGGCGGTCGCTTCACGGCTCGCTGGGCCTCACACGACACGTTTAAATCCATGTTGTGATGAGAGCGGCCCATTCCTCTCTGCGAAACGTCACGTTCTCTTGACAGTCGTACGATCCGTGCATAAAGTTCCGTCGTACGTTGTACACGTCATCCTCGTCCTTCACGAAAAAGAACGCGGCAACCTGCGCCACGAGGCCCGAATGTATATGGTGGTCGCTCCAACCGATTTCACGAAGTTCATCGTTGTTTAACCAGGTGAATATCATTTCTTACTAACAATGCACCAAGAATCCTTAAATACCAATTCCCAAAAACTCCCTCCCAATCTTGGAGCCGAGAAACATGGCTGTCAGGGCGGTGATCGTAATGACCGCGTGACGAGTGTTCGTGTTGATCATCTGCAAGTGAATGATGAGAACCGTCAAAAAGCCGATCCAGAAGAGCAGTGTGTAAAAGTCCATTTATATTAGGAAGAGGAAATTTATTGACGGATCGATGTGATACGGCGGACAACATTGTTCGGGAACTGTTTTCTCATGGCTGCGATAGAGGCTGCCTTGCGACGAATAGTTGACGCCCTGCGGTATTTTGCAATCGTCCCACCCGCTGCATTCACACGCGCCTTTCGTTCAGCCAAGAGACGTTTCGTATTGTAATTGTTACTGAAATTCACAGCTTGTAGACCTTGGCTATTTTTGAAATTCACACGTGCTTTTCGTTCAAGCAAGAGACGTACAACCCGTGGGTGGTTGTAGAGGGCAGCGTTCATAAGCGCACTCTTTCCGAATTTAGATTGTGCATTTATATTCGCGC
>Ga0181348_1000461_pt1 | contig 17678 bp, 13 predicted proteins | sample Su13VDMM110DN_FD_130092 | JGI IMG/M metagenome (GOLD analysis project Ga0181348, IMG submission 130092) | Freshwater viral communities from Lake Michigan, USA - Su13.VD.MM110.D.N | ecosystem: Environmental > Aquatic > Freshwater > Lake | place: USA: Michigan | collected 2013-07-16
AATTTGATACTTACCTTCTTGTTTTGGTTTCCATAGATATTTTGAATAATCTACTTTTTCTTTTTTCTGCCCGGATGTCTGTAAGGCACTCAGTTTGTTTTTGATTGATTTTAAATCCATCTTTCTATTTGTTTTTATTGGTTACTATTTAAATATACTACTTATTTTTCTGCAGGCCAAATTTAGCTTATAAAGCTCTTGAATGCCTTTTTATTTGTAGTGTGATACTAGTTTATATATTATAGTTTAATTATTTTATATGGAATATTTTTTTCTTGTAGTAAGGATTCAATTTCCGAATCTGTTTTATAAAGAATAATTTTTATTATGTATTTAGATAAATTTACAATATCTTTACATATTCTTTCTTCCATTTCATCATACTCTTCATCTGAGAAATAATATTGGTTAGGGTCATGATGTGGGGTTATTTTATAATTATTTGATAGTTTATCACCATTTAGTATTAAGATACATTCACTTTCATTAGATATACTAAATTGTTTTTTATTTAGAGTTCTAGTTAAAGAAATACATTTTAATTTTTTTTTATTTATAAAATCTGTAGTATTTGATGCTATTAAAGTATTATTTTGAATAATAGATGAAAGATTTTTTAATAAGGTAAAATGATATAAGGATCCTACTTGTTTACCTTCATCTAATTTATTTAGTAATGAGTCTTGTTGATTTTTTATTTGTTTGTTTATTTTAATAGGATATTTTGATTTATATAATACTTCTATAGGGGTATTAATATATTCTGTTATTTTATTTTCAAAATCAGATATACGCTGTTTACTGGGGACTTTAATGTATTCTTTAGGCCCGGCATTTCCTTTAATATATGTCTCAGCAGGAAATTTATCTCCTAAAATTATAATACCTAATATATATTCTTTTATATTAGATATATCTTTGTTTGATGTTAATGAAAGTTTTATTCTTTCTTCATATTCATCTTTTATAGTTTCTGAGGAATTATGTGGTTCAAATTTATATTTAGTAGATAATTTATCTCCATCAAAAATTATTCCTACTTGAAAAGAAGATCCAATTTTAGAAGGATTAAGAAATAAATTTTTATTTCTAGTAAAAGATACATAATATGCTTCATTAGATCCAACATAACGTCTCTTAAACCCCATCATCTTATTAGTTTTTAAAATATTTAAAAGATTTTCTTCATCTGTATAATGATATAAATTACCTACTTGTTTACCTTCAGTAATTTCTTTTAATAAATTAACTAATTTTATCATGACTATAAATTGTGTAGGGTCATACTATTTCAAAATTATTAAAACCTTTATCCATTAACCAATTTGTGTAGTTTTTTATATCTCCAAAAAATCCTTTACCTCCAACTTTTTCAAATTTATAATCATAATTAGAATAACTCCAGTCATATGCACTTTTACCAGGAGAAAATCGCTTTTTAGGGATTATTATTTTGGTTATATAATTTGAAAAATTGTCAATACCATCTGTTAATACTTTTTCTTCCATTTCATCTTTTTTAATTTTAGGATCTTGAAATGGTTGAATTTTATATTTATTAGATAACTTGTCTCCATCTACAACAAAACATATTTCTGGTCTATTTCTCAGTTTAGGTTTTGTTTGGAAAAAATTTTTATTTCGTGTAAATGAAATAGCGAGTTGGGATTTAAAGGTATCTGTTAAAAATCCTTTTAAAAAATTATCATTTATGATATTATAAGAACTAAATATATCTGTCCAATGGTATAATGTTCCTACTTGTTTACCTTCAGTAATTTCTTTTAATAAATTAACTAATTTTATCATGACTATAAATATTAAAGATCTATAATCTTGTAAATTTTAGTGTTAAGTTGTTTTATATCTCCATGTTGGGTAAGTAAGATACAATTACGATAATGAGGCCACTCTATTCTATAAGATGGATCAACTACTCCTCCATTTAATTTTTTAATTAAATCATTTAAAGCATTGATTGTATATAAAGTGTTTGATTCTTTTTTACGATGTACTAATATAGTATTTGCAGGAATATTTTCAACGTTACCTTGTTCTACATTATACGTAATAACGTATTCGTTTGTACTTTTAACAAAAAGTATAAACATTTTTTTATACATTATGTTGTAGGTAGTTGATAAATTTTCAACTAATATTTCAATTGACTCTTGTGGTGTAAAAGTAGCAAATAACCTGTTATTCATATTGTCCGTATCAGTTGTATTATAATCATACATATTGAAAGTGGGTGTTGAAATAATATTTAAATTCATTTTATTAATGTAATGGCGACATTACGCCATAATTTTTACCTTTTGTTAGTTTAATTTTTAAATTATGTTTACTGAATTGATTTTGTATGTCTTTTAATATATCATCATCCTCATTGTAGTCTAATAATATAGAATCATAAGTGTACAGTACTATTTGTGTTTCTTTACTTTTTAATAATTTAATAATGTCCCACATTATACGAACATTATTTGCTGTTTCCAAATTTTGGAGTGTATAATTAAATAGTTTTTGTGGATTGATGTCTTTTATACCTTTATAAAATTTATGACCTGATATAGGACATTCAATAAATCCATCAACCGTGTATTTTTTCCACATTTTATTAACATGTTCCTGTATTAATTGAAAGTATTCTATGTATTGATATTCTTTATAAATTCCACCGTACAATTGTTTAAACATTAGTATTTTTGCTTCACTTATTTCAATACCTGCTTCTCGTGCAAAATATTCATATGGTGTGTCCTTTCCAAAATCATATCCTATTAGTTGAGCAGCTAATGTTGGATGATAAGCACTTATGTCTATTTCAATAAAATAATCATTTTTAGGTATAAAAGCATTTCTACAACCGTTGTCTTTAGACAAAGCAGCAAAATTAATAGTGTTAAAACTGTTTGATGGTCTTCCTGTTGTAGTGTATAAATTGTACTGAGTGTATATTATGTCGTTTTTAATAGATAAAAATTCATTATTTAGTTCAAAATGTTTATCTAATGTTTTTTTATCTATTTTTATACCATTACTTTCAATGTAATTAAAAATACTAGTTATTTGACTGTTAAATTTATTGTTTTCAGGTTTAACACAATGTTCTTTTATTTTATAATATATGTTTTCACATCTTTCATAATGTTTAACTAATGGTATAATAGTATTAATGTCTTCTACATTATGTGTTCTGTAAAAGAAATCATGAGCAGGTGTTGTAGCTTCTGAGTATTCGGGGGTATTAAATGAAATGTCTATTAAATTTTTAAGTGGGAATAAATTAATAAATGATTTTCTATCTCGTACATAAATTTCACTATAAGAAGCGAGTAAATCGCTTATAACAACGAAATTTAATAGAAGTGCCTCAGTATGATTAATACTTAATATATAGCCTTTATCCCCGTTTAATGGTTTGATATACAATAAAGATATATCGTTTAGTAATGGATGAACAAAATCATTAAAATATATAGGTTCAATAAATACTTTATCATAACCTATTTCAAAAAATTCATTTAATTGTTCATTATTTTCAATAATGTAAAACATAACCTTAATTTAAATTTAATATAAAATAAAGTTTTTAGTAATCCTAATTTAAAAAAATACTTTAAATAATAAATTAAAGAAGATTTTTAATAACCAGAGTTATTAGATTGAGTTGTTGTTACATTACTACTAGGGCTAGGTGCATTATAAGTAGGTTGAGTTGTAAAGACAGTTGTTTTATCTATTGGATATAGATATTCATGGGGTTTTTCAATATGAGTTTTACCAACCATTGGTCCTTTATTAATATGTATATGATAAAATCCTACATAATTTATACCATTTTTAGTTTTAAATTCATTACCAGCTGTGTATAAATTAGAAGATTCAGATAGTTTATAAAATTTAAGATAATCTTCTTTAAGAAATTGATTAAAAGAAGGAAGAAGAAACTTATCTATCATATATTTAGTTACATTTTTGTTTGTATTAAATACTTGTTCTTTACTTCCAGATATTTGCCAAACCATTTTAAATGGTTGATATAATTGATAAATAATTTTAGGATCTTTATTTATTAATTTATCATAAGTTTTTTTGTTTATTTCTATATATAATATTTCATTTGTTTTTTTACAAAAATATCTTGTAAATACACCATTTTTATAATCTTGAGGTGTAATTAAAGGATAAGAGTAAAGTGGGGGCTGTCTTACAAAATCTGGGTTTATTTTTTTTATTATATTATAATATGAAGGGAGAGTTTGTGTAAACTTAGGATCTCCATCCTCTTTAAAAATTTGTTGAGGTTTTAATAATAATTCATTATTAATACCATTGTTAGGTGATTTACCAGTAAAATATTTATTATTAGAGGTTTTAAAATAATAACCTTTATAATCTAGCCCACTGCTAAAATATATTAATTCTTCTCCATTAGTGAATAAGTTAATAACTACTTGGGATTTAGGAAAATACATTGTGTAATAATTTAAATTATATTTATAAATATTTTATATTATAGTCTATCTCCATATATTTCAAAAAATTCTTTAACAATAGGGCCATAATGACTAGAACCTTTTGGTGATTTTTGTGCTCCGGAGTTAGGAAAATTAGATGGACCCATAACTTTTGCTAACTCAATAGTATATCTTACACTACCTGGTCGATAAAACATAAAACTTTTAGTATTTGAAAAATTTAAAGAAGATGTATCAGTTCCCTTACTTTGGATAAAGTTATCAGGAGGCATAGGATCAATAAAATACATATTAGGATATTTACCTAAATATTTCCAAATTCTTTGACCTCCTCTAGAATAACCTATTAATGTTTTTACAATAGCATCAGGATGTTTCTTTTTTAATTCTCTTTCAGTTGTTGATAGATCTGCGGTAAATTGTACTAATACAAAGTTTTTTGTTTTAAATAATCTTTCCCCTATTAATGGTTTTAAAAAGTCAGGACCATATTGTCTACCTCCACCACCAAAAACTATTATCCAATCATTTGTAGTATTTCCTTTTTGCATTATTGTAATTTGATCATTTATTTTTATATTACTATTATTAATTATTGGATTATTATTATTAATTATTGGATTATTATTATTAATTATTGGATTATTATTATTGTCTTTAATTTCATAACGTTTAGGATTATTAGTATATTGAGAAGTGTTTCCACCTATTACATTTTCATATTCAATAATTTCTCCTTTAGATATCATATATGATTCAATTTTAGTAAACCATTTATTATTTGATATTTCATGAGAAATATTTTTAATTAAAAATTTTAAAACATCAGGATAATTTGAAGGTAAATATTCTGTGTCAACTAAGAATTGTTGACTAATGTCTATTCCTGAAAGTCCATCTATAGTTAAAGATAAATTAACAGGTAAAAAGCCTGTTCCCGGTGCTACGTAAGTTTGATTTTTAGGATATTTTGATACACTAGAATTTTTAACAGCATTATTAAAACTGCTTTCAATATTTGATTGATTAGAAATATGAGAAGGGTTAATTATTGGAGTGCCTCTATTTACAGCTAATTCCTTAAAAAATTTAGTTCGTTCATCTATCATAGTTATGAAACCAATAATGTCAGAAAGAGGTGTAGGAGTAGTTGGTGGTGGAGGAGAATTAGGTTGTTGAAGGTCTAATTTAAATCTATCTACATATAATTTATTTAAATTAGATAAAGCTGTACTGTCTTCTCCTACTATAGCGTGATTAGCTTGAGCCGACACTGTTATCATTTCTGCATAATTTGGTGATAGTTCTGTTTTTAAACCAAAATTTTTAACAAATGAATTTTGACTATCACCCTTTTCATCAATTTTATAACCATATAAATTAAAAGTACTTAATGGTTTAGGAAGTATTCCTGGAAGGGGATTTTTGTCATAGATTTTTATAGTATTTTTATTTTCATCTATAGCAACATCTAAATTAGTATATCCAGCAAACGCTGTGTTGATTCCTGAGCATATTCCCTTTAAAAAACTATACATGTTTACTCTCCATCGATCATCTTTTAATGAATCTAATTGCTGTAAAATAAAACCCATATTAACATATGTATTCATTATTTTACCAAAAGATAATTTTTGCGTACTAACAGTTCCGTCTGCTTTATTTGGAGAAACATTTAATTTTTCAACAAATATTTCTCCACCAGGAGTATAAGCATATATATCCTGAGAACCGTTTATGCCAAAATCTAATTCAACATTAATAACACATATTCTTGGATCATAACTAATTAAATCTGGGTAGTAATACATAATGTTTGAATCTACATCTGTATCTATTTTTAGTATTTTTTCATACTTTTCTCCATTAATTGTAACTTCAGGAATAACATATGTTTCTAAAAAGCTTAAAAAAGTACCTAATCTAATGTAGTATTCATATTCTTTATCTTTATCCTCTTCAGTTATGTGTATGTATTTAATTTTAATTGCATCTTGAAACCCTGCTGTAAAATTTTTAAAGGTAATATTTGATAAACTAGCTTTTATTGATAATATTGGAGCGTTATGGCTTTCCATTTTATCAAATATCTCGGTTTTAAAAATATCTAAACCCGTTTTATTTAAAAGTATTATTTCTTCAAAATATCTAGCTATAAAGGCATCTGTATTACTAACTAATTCTACTGCTGTTAAAAGAATATCGGTTTGTGTTATACTATTACCAAATCCTAAAGATTCTTTTAACCATTGATATGATTCTTTTAATGTATCTGTTATAGTGTGTGTAAGATGATATTTATTTGGATCTTCAAGTAAAATTTCTTTTATAAAATTTACTATTTCTATACCTTTAGTAGGATCATAGGTTTTAGTAAGTTTACCTCCACCTGTATCATTACTTGGAAGAGAAATAAAATCTAAGCCTGAATTACCTAACCTGATAAATACTTCATATATAAAAGCTCCTATACTGCCAAAGTATTTATGAGCAGATATTATTTCATATATAGTACCAGAAGTTTGTTTTTCTTCATTAGTAATAGAATTAGGAAGTGATCCATTTATAGTTAATGATTCAATTATGTCTCCTAAACTTACTATTTCAATAGAAATATCGTAACTTCCATCTTTATCTAATGACCAACTAAAGTTAGCTACTCTACCAAATATAGCATCATAGTTACCAAAAGCAGATATTTTTTTACTACTAACTAAAGTAAGAAAATCTATATAATTAGTTTTACCTTCTAAAAATTCATCAGATAAAGAATTATTAGTATTTGTTTGGAGTATTCCTTGATTATTATAATATATACTGTGTCCCCATTCTAAAAGAATAGTAAATCCTAATCGTAAATATAATTTTTCAATGATCTGGAATTGTTCAGTATCCCAGGCTTTTATTTTGACTTCAGCTTTTCTTAATGAACCTCTATTTTTATGGGTTATGATAGCAGACAAAAGGCCCATCATAGGTTTTAAACCATATACTTTTTCATTTGATATTCCGTAAGCGTTTTCTCTTATTTTTCCATTGTCTGCAGTACCATTAAATAAAACATACTTTTTAGCTAGACTTGAATCTCCAACTCTTTTAGGATTTCTAATAAATTCAGGAACATGATATTTTCCAGGTAAAGTATTATCTATATCTACTGACGATACTAATTTACACCAGGACGTGTTAGCATTTAAATAATATGTTTGTTCAATAGTTCTAGGAGAAAGATATCCAGCACCATATACGTTTTGGCGTATTTTAATTTGATTTTTTATTTTTGGGTCAAAACCTTCTTCTAAACTATTCATTTTAAATGTACATCATTTATTGTTTGTGTACACCTACATGTAGGTGATTATAATGGCCTGCTACATGCCATAAAATTTGATATGAATATCCATCTTTTACTATACTCTTAAATCCTTTAAATTTAGCGTCTAAAAGGTATTGTGGATTAGCAAATTCAGAATTTGGATCTCCATCTGCTAACCAAGCCATAATAAGTTGATACATTTCATTACCTATTGTTTCACTACAACCAAAATCGCAGGCATAAGCATTTACATTTCCAACGTGATGATCTCCTTTACGTGTAGCATCTTTTATCATATTAGGAAATAGTGGCTTATCTGCTCCAATAGTTTCGTTACTTCCCTTTAAATACTCTGTTCGTTTTAGTTGCTTATATGATATTTGAGGTAATATATTCTTTGGTTTGAAATGTGTATTAACTAGTTCAGCTATAACTGCTGCTCTCTGCATGCTTCCTCCCCAATCACCACCAGTTCCTCCAGCCTGTTGTGCAATTTGTGTAAAACCAAAATCTTTAGTAATAGTTCCATCCGCAAGCTTATATATTCCGTCTTTATCATATCTATACGTCATATTTGTTGGTAATTTTATAGCACCTCCAGTATTTGGAATTGGGTTATTATTATTACTACCACTATTAGGAATAGTTAAATCACGAATTCTAATTTTAGTATCTTCATAAGTATGAATATTTTTTACGTTTACATCTTCTCCTTTAGATATCATATATGATTCAATTTTAGTAAACCATTTATTATTTGATATTTCATGAGAAATATTCTTAATTAAAAATCGTAAAGTTTCAGGATAATTTGAAGGTAAATACTCTGTGTCAACCATAAATTGTTGATTTATTTTCATTCCTGAAAGTCCATCTACAGTTAAAGATAAATTAAAAGGTAAAAAACCTGATCTAGTAGATATAGGAGATTTATTATCGTGTGTTGCTTTATATTTAATAATATTAATTTGTTCTTCAAAATTATCAAAACTTAATTGAACATTTGAAAAATTAGAAATATCATTAGGATTTATAATAGGTATTAAATTAGAATCGGAAGATTGAACTGTTATCCCTTGAGTTGTAGATGCTCTCATATCCATTACTTTATCTAAAATAGGGCTAATAGGTTTATCTATAGCTAAATCTTTTAAAAATGCTATATATGATTCATAATATTTATCATATGCCTCTTGTAATGCGTTTAAAGTAGATTTTTCTTCTATTGCTGTTTTTTGTGCATCAGTTAAAAAAGTTTGTGTAAAATCAAATTCTGTAAAAAAATCATCAATTACTTTTTTTGCGTTAGTGTTTGGTTCTTGAATATCGGTTTTAAATCTATCTATATAACTACTATTTAAATTAGCTAAAGCAGAACTATTTTCTCCTGTTACATTAGAATTAGATTGGGCTCCAATAAATATCATAGTAGCAAATTCTGGAGGTAAAAAAGATTTAAAATCCAAATCTTTTACAAATGATACTCCATTTGTTTTATAACCATATACATCAAACATTCCTACTTCTTTAGACATTTTATATTTATCTAATATATCATCTAAATTAGGGATAGGATTTTGATCATAAATTTTTACTATATGGTTATCTTCATCTATAAAAACATCTAAATTGCTTTTTCCTCCAAAAGCAGTATTAATTCCTGAGCATATTCCTTTTAAAAAATTATATAAGTTTATTTTCCATCTATCATCTTTTAATGAATATAATTGATCTATAATAAAATTTATGTTTACATATATATTCATTATATCACCAACATTTACTTCACCTATGTAAATATTAAAAGGATTTCCTAAAGCATATCTATATGGGTAAACGGAGGTTGAACCAACAGGAGTGGTTGAAAATTCTTTAAAATAAAGTGGAGTGTTAATAACACATATTCTTGGATCATAACTAATTAAATTTGGATAATAATACATTATACTGTTTTCTGATAGCATATCCATTAATGAGCTTTTAACAGTTGGAGAAACAATAATTTCTGGAATAATGTTTTCTCCTATAAATTTTATAAGGGTACCTAATTTAATATAATATTCAAAATCAGGTTTAGCATTTAAAGGGTTACTATATCTTATTTGTGTTGCAAACGTATCAGTAGATCCTGGTGCTTGTAGGGTATTATTTTTATCCGTTACGACATGTAGTTGTTTAGCAATATCATAAAGATAAGCAGCTAAATTAGATGAGTTTCTAGCTGCTTTTATTCTTTCAAAATTATCAGCAGGAACACCAGTAGATCCGTCTTCATTATCAATATTAACATTAACGGAAGGGAATGATCCATTTATAGTTAATGATTCAATTATGTCTCCTAAGCTTAATATCTTAATAGAAATATTATAACTTCCATCTTTATCTAAAGACCAATCAAAATTAGCTACTCTACCAAACATGGCATCGTAGTTACCAAAACTACTTAATCTTGTATTATATATTTTATCAAGAAAATCAGTTTGAGTACTATTTCCTCCTAAAAATTCATCAGATAAAGAATTATTTTCATTATTTTGAAGAGCCCCAAGATTGTCATAATACATACTGTGTCCCCATTCTAAAAGAATAGTAAATCCTAGTCTTAAATATAATTTTTCAATGATTTGAAATTGTTCAGTATCCCAGGCTTTTATTTTGACTTCAGCTTTTCTTATTGATCCTCGGTTTTCATAAGTAACAACTGCAGATAAAATACCCATCATAGGTTTTAAACCATAAAGTTTTTCGTTTGATATCCCATAAGCGTCTTCTCTTATTTTTCCATTGTCTGCAGTACCATTAAATAGGATATATTTTTTAGCTAAATCATCACTTCCAATAGTTGTAGCACTTACACCACTAGTAACAGGAACAAGATTTACAGAAGATACTAATTTACACCAGGAGGTGTTAGCATTTAAATATAATGTTTCATCAACTGTTCTAGGGGTATCTAAATATCCAGAACCATATACTTTTTGACGAATCGCTATTTGTTTTATTACAACAGGATTAAATCCTTCTCCAAAAACATTATTATTGCGACTCATATTTAGTTATTTATTCTTTTAAAACTTTCTAAAACTTGATTATAATTATTAGGTATTCTTATTTGTATTCCTTCAGGAATAACTAATGAATCTTGTTTTAAATCTGTTGGTATAGATGTACTTGTGTATGTTTCATTAGGTATAGATGTTCCTACAATTGCTGTGTTTGCTACAGATATTATCCACCATAATGAACTATCGTTATAATATAAATTAGCTAAAGCATCAAATCTATCTCCTTGTACAGTATAAACATAAATGTCATCTTCAGATAGAGGAATTTCAGGGTAGCGAGTTGTACCGTATGCTTTGTTATATACTATTGTGTTTTTATATCTGTTCAAAATCTAATTTATTTTTTATTTCCATGGTTCATCAATAAATTCTCCAGGTGGTGTAGAAATATATTTTTGGGATGGAAATTTACTTACTACATTTTCTGGTTGGGAAATACCTGGTTCAGTTGTTGGATTTATTTTAGGTGGTGAATTTCCTTCTTTACCAAAAGCTAAAAGTTGTTTTCTTGGAGCAAAATCATGAAGAGGAATAAAACTAAATCCAGAAACTTTAATTAAATGAGGAACTTCCTTATCTATATCCCAAGTAGCATTTTCATCATTCATTTCATAAGTTAAACCCTGTAATATTCCTCTTTGTTCTTTAATATAATTCCCAACTGTTAAAGTTAGTATATTACCTCTCATATATCCACTATCACTATAATCCGGAGCACACAATGATGCTAGATAATTTAGTTTTTCGTACATAGGTAATAATTCTTGTCTTGATTGAGCAACTACGGTCCATGATAATGAAATTTTTCTGTCAAATCCCTTATAAGTATAAAAACTTTCACCTCTTCCTATATATTTTGTTGCTTCCCATTCTGATCCATATTGGTCTGAAATTTGGTTTAGGTAAGCTCTAAAATGAATATTTACATAGTTTTGAACATCAGGATTATATGCTTGTATTTTAAATGTAATTATATCTTTTGAAGAAACTTTTGCGTCTGTATATTTAGTTTCTCCAGCTGTATCACTTGTATATAGTGGTAAATGATTTACTTTATCTATTATTAAATCCCCCCCCATAACGTATCCTGGGTCTCCTAAATTAAACTTATTTTCAATATTGTTTTTTGAGTAATCATCTTCTTTAAGATCAGCATTGATTGGGATAACAGATTTATTCATTTTATCTGAATACAAATTATAATTTATATTTCTTAAATGTTTTCTAAAATCTACTAATTTTACAAAATTAGCAGTTTTATATCGTAAAACAGTATCTTTATAAACATCGTCAGAAAAAAATTCTTGAGGATAAACAAATGCCCCTCCAATATTACCATCTTCTGTATTACGAACAGTTTCAATTTTATAACCCCCTTTTTCATCTTCACTGGTTGGGGTGAAAACTGTTATTTGTGAAACTAAATTAAATGTATTTGAAAAGCAATATGCCCCCCCATTATAAAAAGGATTAGAAAGAGTTAAAGTAACTTTAGAAAGTTCTATGTTACTATTGTATACAGTGTTTGCTATATTACTTACCCCATAATATTTAAAATTTTGATTACCTATATTAGTTTCATCATCAATATTAGGAAGAAGTATATTAATTCCCGCATTACTAATGTTAAATGTATTATATGTAACACCATTTTTTATTGTAGAATAAAGAGTTTTTTTGTTTTTTAAACTCCAATTATTTATTCCTGTTTTAACTCCATCTGGATTGCCATAATTATCTGTTGCAAAATTAATATATGTAAATCCTATTCCTCCTATTGATCCTGGTCCTCCAAAATATTTTTGTAAATATGTTTTATCATTAGAAACAGATATATTTTTTCTTAATAATGTAGTTAATCTGTTTGTATCTTTAAGAATTATAATATCTACGTTAAGATCTTTTAATTCTTGGGTTTTAGGTTCATCAATTTCATCACCAATTACCTCATTAATAACATCCATGTATCTTCGTTGACTAAGAAATGGTATACCATCAATAGGAACAACTCCTTGTTTATTTAAATGTCCTCCAAAAGCAGTTAACGCTACTTGAGCTAAAGTATTTGTAGGAAGATAAACAAAACCGTTTACTCCAATTTTTCGTGAAGCTTGTGTTTTAACAGATAGTTGAGAAAGTGCATTTTGTTTAATAGTAAATAATAAACCACGTACTGGTTTATCAAAAAAAAACTTAGATATTCGGGTAATATCGTCTGTAGTTCTTTTTAATGCTCCTCCTCTAAGAAGAAAATCGGGGGTAGTTGGAACAATAATATTAGGAATAGGAGATTGGATAAATGGTTGCCCACTATCCCCACCACCAATTTTATCCTTTCCAAATCTAAGTGATTTAAAATTAGTATAATTTTGAAGATCTAGTAATCTTGACATTATTTAGGTAAGTTACTAGTATATCTTTTTGGTGTTTTTCCGTTTAAATCTAATTTTGAAGGTTGTGGTAGAACATTATTCATACCATCGTTGTATAATTGAAATGATTTGTTTACCTCACCAAAAGCTGCACCACTAATTGAATATCCAGGATCTGACCCGTTTGCGTGTAGTGGAGATGTTTTTGTTGCTAAAGGGTTAGTAAGTATAGCTCCTCCGTTAGCTGCGGAAAGTTTTGAGCCTTTAATTGTAAGTGTATCTTGTAATCCCATAATGTAGTTTATTAATTGTTAATACTGGTTATAAATATTGGTGTAGGGTATTTTAGTTAATTTTATATAATTTTCTTATTCCAGATGATATTTCATCAACTGCTACAGAAGAAGCTTGTTGGTTTATTAATTGCATAAGTAATTTATTTGTTTCAGATAATGATGAAGCATTTGATGCATTTTGATTAGAAGAAACAGACATGTCTTGTCCTTTTTGAACTCGGTTTGTAGTAAATATAACATTATCTTCTTTAATACCTTGTGCTATAGGGCGTAGTCTTCCTTTTTCAAATTTAGATACTACCATTCCTCCACTAGCATTAATTTCTCCATCTTGAACTTGACTTGATGAGTTTCTAGTTTGATCTACAGTAGAGTTTAATGTTGAAATTGCTGCTAAAGCGGCTGCCATTGCTACTACTGTTCCTACTCCTATTGTTGCTGCTGCTAACATAGTTAATTCTCCTGCTGCTGTAGCTTGTACTATACCTAATCTAAGAGCTAATGGACCTAAACTTCTACCTAACGCCATTACAAATTTAGCTGTAGAACCAATTAAAGATATAGTAATAATAGACCCTATAGTTAAAAAAAGTGCTTTTAATAATGTAGTGTGTTGTAATAATTCTGCTAAAGCTTGTAAGGGGCCAGCTAGTGCTTCACCCATTTTTTCTATAGATTTATTAATGCTTTCTTGAACAGATAAACGTTTGTAATCTGACAATTCCATACCTGCTGCTTTAGCTATACCTTCATCTGATAGACCTTGCCTTTTCTTTTCTGCTATAATCATGCCTGCAATTTCATCTTTTTGCATACCATATATTTTAGCAACGGCTTCTTGTTGTAATCTATTTCCAGAAGCAAATGCGGCTAATACACTTTGGTTATTACCTATTTCTTTAGTTAAACCATTTATGTCATTATTTATAGCTAAGAGTCTAGCTCTTTCATTATTAAATTCTCTTCCTGTTAATAATTCTGCTTCTAATTCATTTGTAATAGATGTTTCAAAATTCATTAATGACTCTGCTACTTTATCAACTTGTGATAAAGTTAAACCAAATTTTTTAGCTTCAGATGCTGCTGCACCTATTTTTGTTATACTATTTCCAAAATTTAAAGCTATAGTATCTGTTACTTTAGCTACATCTTGAAGAATTGATTTTCCAGTAATAGCAGTTCTGTTAATTTGATTAAAATGTCCTAATTGTTTAATAAGGGTTTGATCTTCTTTTAATAATTCTTTACCACTAGCTTTAGCAAAAGTAGCTAATTTACCTGTTTCTTCATTACTTAACCCCATTAAATTAACTAATTCAGATGCTTCTTTAAGAGTTCCTTGAGAAAAAATAACAGAAGCATCCATACCCATTTGTTGAGTTAATGCGGTTGCTGTTCTTATATAATCTGCTGATGTAAGTAAATTTAAATTTAATGTATCAAAATGATCAATAGTATGACCAGTTTCACGACCAAAGTCTGTTTGAGCTTTATTTAAACGAAGAAAACCATCTACTGCTCCTAATATTAAAGCTACAGCCATAGTAAGAGGATTCAATACTGTAGTTAGTAAAGATTTTCCCATAGATTTTATCCCTGCATTTAAAACACTAAATGAATTCATTTTTGTGTAACCTCCTGCGGCGTTATCTTCTATTTCTTTTCTTTTATTAACAACGTCTTTACCTGCAAAGTTTGTGTTTAATTGTTTTGAAGTTAATGGGATTTTACCTTCATTTTTTCTTTTTCTTTGTACTACATCAATTTCTGCTTGTAGTTCTTTATTTAATTCTTTATCTCTTTGTTTAGCTTTAACTATAGTTTTAGCTAAATCTTTCATTTCTTCATTAGCCTTTTGAATACCTAAACTTTTAGATAATCCACTTAATCCAAATTTACTTAATATACCATCAAATCCTTCTAAAACCGCTCCCCCTAAACCTAAATGTTTTTCTATTTGTATAACTTCTTCTTTTACTTTTTCAAACGCAACTTTTAAATCGGATAGTGTATTGTTTGTATCTTTTAATAGTGAGTCCCCTGTTTTTAAACTACTATTTATTCTATATATTTGAGCAGATAAACTTTTATAGGATGCTGAGGTTTTATTTAAGTTACTTTGTTTATATCTAGCTTCAGCTAATTCTGCTGATAATGTTTTTTGGGATATAGATAATAAATTTAAATTTTTATTTATTTTTACATCAAGTTTTTTAATTTCACCTAATGTTAAATCAGCATATCCTCTTTGATGTTCATTAATTGTTAAAGTTGCACTAGATAATCCTTTAAGAGCAGCATTTTGTTGACTTATACCTGAGTTGAATTGTTTTACACTATTAACTAACGAGGCAAAATTAGAAACTAAATAATCAGTATCTTCTCCAGCTTTTCTTATTTTTTCAGTTAGGCTTTCAAAAAGTAAATCAATTTCTTTAATAAATTTTGCAACATCTGCAAACTTACTAACATCAATTCCAGCACCAATCTGAGCAGACATTTTTTTAATTTCTGCTAATTTTGCAATAGCTTCATCTATTTCAGTTTGTGTTGGTTTTGCCATTTTTAAATAATTTATTATAAATATTAAATTTTATAATTTATTTATATTTAACTTTACCGGGAGAACGAGAATTAGAGATACCTGCCCAGTTTTCGCGATTAACTTTGCCTGAAGAGTCTATTAGTGTATTTTGATTTCCAGATTTAACAGCATTATTATTAACTTCTGCTTCTTTTTCGTAGAATTCTTTTATTTTATTAAAAGTAAATTGACGTAACCAACGTGGCATTTCATAGACTGTATTCCAATCGTAACCTCCCTTACCGTGGAATACAATTTCATGAATTTGATTAAATAATGCTGCTCTAAAATTAGGAGATGTTTCTTTAGTCAGGCCAAAAAAACTTAACCCCAATTGGAATATCGACTCTATCGGAACTTCCTTCGGGAAAAAAAGACAGATCTACGTCTGGTTGATGTGTTTTAATGTGTTTTCTGAGCTCTCGAGAATCTCGAGCTAATAAATTATTATCAACAAAACTTCGAATTGTTTTATTTTCTCGATCCCCACCAACGGATGTAATTATATATTTTAATCTAGTAGATAAATCCGGAGAAGCGTTTTTATTAATTTTTTTAAGACCATCTAATTCATTTTGTATATCTTGTTCATCATTATGAGATAGAATTTTATAAGTAATGTTTGTGTTTGTACTTGGTAAAGTATAATTAAATTCATTTAATCCTTTAGATATAATCATTTTTTCGTCAAACGGTTTATTATCTATTGTAGATAAATCTACAGTATGTGTTTCTCCGTTATATTCAAATTCATAATCTTTACCATAACCTAATACACGAGCCGCTACCATTATAGCATTTTTATCACCCACAATTAAATCACCATAATTTATTTTAGTTACTATTAAAGCTTGTAGCAATTTATCTAAAACAATACCTTTTTGAATATAGTTTTGATTAGTTAAAATATCTTCTTCTTTAGCAGTCATATATTTCATTTCTATTTTACCACTTGATAAAACGTTGCTTTCAGGATATAATAATCCTTTTGACGGTAAGTCAATAATTTCTGTGGGAATGTTTGGTTGTTGCATAAATTTAATTTAAAAAACTTTATTGTTCGTATATAAATATATGAAATATAAATATATTTATCAAGTTTAAATAAATATATAATTAAACTATAGTAGGGGTAGTAATAGGTTTTGGTGGTGGAGGTGGTGGGGGTGTACGTGGAGGTGGTGGTGAAGCTTTAGATGGTTTAGTTGGAGAAGATGTTGATGTAGTTGAATTAGGTAATTGAGACATTAAATAGGTGTTTGTAGGTGTATACATTTTTGAGGACATTAATTTATTTTTATCATCTGAAAATTTAGTAGGAGGTAATCCGGCAGTTGAAAAGTATCCAGGGATTGGTGATTGTTTGTTAGTAAATTGAGAATACTCTGTTGGATCATCTATTAATTTATATTCAGGATTATATGTGTTGTCTAAATTACTAGCTTTTAATACTTCTGGTAGTGTTGCATTACCCGACAATAAACTATTTGTTACAGATTTACCACCTTGTTCATTAATTAAATCAATATATTGGTTTAAAGGACTATAATTTTGAGAATAT
>Ga0181348_1000464_pt1 | contig 17611 bp, 12 predicted proteins | sample Su13VDMM110DN_FD_130092 | JGI IMG/M metagenome (GOLD analysis project Ga0181348, IMG submission 130092) | Freshwater viral communities from Lake Michigan, USA - Su13.VD.MM110.D.N | ecosystem: Environmental > Aquatic > Freshwater > Lake | place: USA: Michigan | collected 2013-07-16
GTTAAACAAGGTGAAGCTGCTAGTAAAAAATGGCATAAAGAAAATCCTATGATTCCTAAAGGATATCATAAAATGCCTAATGGAAAGATTATGAAAGATAGTGTTCATTGTTGTATTTCTAATAAAAAAAATAAAAAGTAATGCCTAAAGATGCTTGCTATTCTAAAGTAAAAGCGCAGTATGCTGTTTTTCCTTCAGCAAGAGCATCTCAAGCAATTGCTAAGTGCAGGAAAGGTTCTGGTTCAGTAAGAAAAACAAAAGCTGGCACAAACCTTAAAAGATGGGAATCTGAAAAATGGCAAGACACTAAGTCAGGAAAAGCATGTGGTGCAGGAGGAAAGAATGAATACTGCAGACCTACAAAAAGAGTATCAAAGGATACTCCTAAAACAAAAAATGAATTATCTCCTTCTAAATTAGCTGCTAAAAAAGCAGAAAAATCTAGAGTAGGAATGGGGAATAGAGTTAAAAAAGTTTAATTATGGCAAAGACAGCAGCTTGGACAAGAAAAGAAGGTAAGAATCCAAAAGGTGGGCTTAACGCTAAGGGAGTAGCAAGTTATAGAGCAGCTAATCCGGGGTCTAAACTTAAGATGGCAGTCACTACTAAGCCATCTAAGTTAGATCCAAATAGTAAATCAGCAAAGAGAAGAAAAAGTTTTTGCGCAAGAATGTCTGGTGTAAAAGGACCTGCTAAAAAACCAAATGGAGAACCAACAAGAAAAACCCTTGCTTTAAGAAAATGGAATTGTTAATTTAAATTATATAAAATGGAAAAAAGTAAAAAATTTGCACCGCATCCGATGTACGACAAGTCTGGAAAAATGATTATGGCTAAAACCATGAAAGATCATTTAGCTTTAAAGGCAAAAGGATATGGTCACACAAAACCAAAAAAATAAAAAAAAAGATAAATAAAAATAGAATTGTTAATTTAAATAAATATATTATGAAAACAAAAATGGTAATTAAAAAAGCATCAATGGGTGGCACTTCAAGTGGATATACTCCAAGTACTGCTCAAAATAGTAATAAGGTATCATGTGATGCTTACAGTAAAAATGGCGGTGAAATAATGAAAAAGGGGGGTGCAGTAAAAAAAGCAGGACTTAAAGAAGTTCCAAAAAATAAAAAAGGTTTAAAAAAACTTCCTACTTTTATTAGAAATAAAATGGGATATGCTGAAAAAGGCGGTAAAGTTGGGAAATGCTAAAAATAGCGGCAAAGTATAATAATTAAATAAAATAAAATGTCTTGTAATAAATGTGGTAAAAATAATTGTGGTGGTATTTGCGGAGTTATACCAAAAGGACTAAAAGGTGCTAGAGGAAGCAAAGGTGACCAAGGACTTCAAGGACTTAACGGAGAAACAGGTCCTGCTGGACCTCAAGGCCCTCAAGGTAATACCGGTGCACCAGGCGTTCCTGGAACAGTAGGTCTAACTGGACCTCAAGGTAATATTGGAATTCAAGGTTTAATAGGTTCTCCGGGTTTGCCGGGAGCAAATGGACTTGATGGTGCAAATGGACTTGATGGTGCTCAAGGATTACAAGGATTACAAGGATTACAAGGAGATACAGGATATGTAGGAAGAGGTGTTTGCTGTTTTGTACAAGCTACAATTCCTAATCAAACTGATTTTAATACTTTATATGGTTTTATTCCAGGATTTGGAATAAATGCAGTTCCTGGTGTTGGTGCAGGAAGCATTAAAGCCGGCGATATTTGGATTGAACCGTGTACTAATGGTATTTAAATTTAGAAAGTATGCCTGTTAATGATTGGTTGTTGTTTGTTGGTGATGGAACAGATCCATTGCAAGTTGCTGATCCGAATAATTGGAAATCACCATGTAATTGTAGAATTCATTTAACAGTTAATACGGGTACTTTTCAATTAATAAACCCATCTGAATGCATTGTTAGATATTTTGATGGTTCGCATTGGTGTCCAATAATATGCCCTTGTGTTTGTGATGAACCTTATATTTTAGATGAAGAAACTGGTCTTTGTATTTTAGAAGCAGAATGTAATTTAACTGGATTATCAGAAGTAATTTTTAATTTGCACCCGCATCCTGATATAAATGGTTTATGCAATCCGTCCGGAGCAATTGATCAATATTTTATTCCTGGAATTTATAACAGAATACCTGTAGTTAATGCTCCAATTCCTTTAGGAAATTTAGGACAAGGAGCCACATTAACTTATTTTGTTTATCCTACTGGCTGCTTTAAAGTTATACATGTAGAAAATAACAGAATTGAATCTGGAACAAATTTAACCATTACTTCTTCTGGCTCTTTATTTACTAACGGTGTATATTCTAACATTCCATTAGCTAATGTTTTAGGTATAGGAAATGGTGCATTTGCTACAATAACTGTAGGTGGAGGTCAAATAATTCTAGCTACAATTAATCCATCAACGTCTGTTGATTCTATTTTTGGTACAGGAGAAAATTACAATGAACTTGATACATTTACAATTCATTATGCATTACTTGGCGGAACTGCTCTTAGCACAAATTGTCTTTTAACAATACCACTTGGCGGAATAATTTTTGCTGATGATTATGGTATAGATTATGATCTTGGATTTATTTGTGTTCCTACAACTTTTTTAGGTGCAAGGTTTAACGGTACACTTGGGACTTTACCTCCTTGTGGTACAGTTTATTCATCAGTGAATTTCAGAGTGTCTAAACTTACTGAGTGCGATTCTGTTATTTTAGTTTCTGGCGATCATAATAGTAAGTTTGGTGCAAATGGTGCTTTAATATATCCAGATATTTCTTTATTACAAAAACCTATTATGGGGTTTAATTGTGCAGGTGTTACAACAAGTAATTTAAGTACACAGTTTTCACAACAATACTTATTTAAAGAAGGGCCTATAACAACAATAATGCAAAGTGGGACTTCTGCTTGCACTAACAAATTTCTGAATTTTCCTACTCAGAACTCTTTTTTGGGCTTTGGTTTGCCTATTAATTGGCCACTAGGTCAACCTACTACAGTTAATGCTAATATAGATGCATTACAAATTACAGGTATTACGCCTTCATTAGTTCCAACTGGAGTTTTGCAACAAAATCTTATTTGTTGGAATGCTGGTTCATCTTATAAAATAGATTCAACTGTAGGACATCCATGTAGTGCTTCTGGTACTAATAGATATATTAAAGTTGCTGGAGGAACTGGAGTTGATGCTACTGCTCCAAATACTAGTCCTCTTTGGGAACTATATAATTACCCAAATCCAATTACTTGTTCAGCTTGGGGTGCTGGTTTGACTTACAATAGTCCACCAAATTATTTAAATTTTAATCCTAATGGTTTTTATAATTCAGGACAACCTAATTCTACTAAAAGAGTATATAGCAACGGGTCTACTTGGGAATGCATTAGACCACTTGCATCTCCTTTTGGAGGATTAGGAAAAAAAATAAGCACAATTAATATAACAAATGGAGGAACAGGATATGTAAATGGTGTTTATCCTAATGTTATTTTGTCTAACGTAATTTCTTCAGGTACAGAAGCAGTTGCTAATGTAACTATAGCTTTAGGTTCAGTAACTAGTGTACAAATATTAACAACTATACTTTATATAAATGTATCTGTTTGTGGTATGGGTTATGATACTATAAGTGGCCTTGGTGGTACAGGTGTATATACTAATGTTACACTAAGTAGTTTAACTGGTTTAGGAACAGGTGCAATAGCAACTATTACATTAAGTGGAGGTATTATTTGTGATGTTAATATTACTACGCAAGGAAGTGGTTATTTGTATGGAGACAGATTAACACCATTTGGTCTTATTCCAGCATCTGGCAATAACTGGAGTACGTTTTTTGAACAGGCTGAATTTACTGTATTATCTCAAGGAACAGGGCAAAATTATAATGTGCTTGATACATTAAGTTTACCTGTTAGTTTTACTTTTACAACTCAATGTATATTTGAAGTAGCAACAACAACGCCTATCTTAAGTCCTGAATTAGATACATCTTCTATAGGCGATTGGCAATTATTTGAAGTTTGTTCATTCCCTGGCTCTAGAATGAATAGAGCAGGCATTTGGATGCCTTCTACTTTATCGTTAGGTCCTTTAGGAATTTTATTAGCTGGCATGGGCTATTTACCTAATTTAGTTAATGTACCTAATGTACAAATAACTTCAATTTCTCCATCTGCAGGAGCAGGTGCTTTAGTTTCAATTTCAACTAATAATATTGGTCAAATAACTGCTGTTAATGTTACTAGTACTGGTAACAATCTTTATCCTGCTTCAGGAGCAAATTATCAAATTGTTGCTAATGCTAATACAGGGTTTCCAAGTTTGCAGTGTACCCTTGTTGATATAGATAATGCTGAAATAAATACTTGTTTTTTTATAGATGGAAACTTTGATGATACTTATTTTTTAGGTACTTCAGGAGATGATACTGTAGAAATACAAATAGATGGGCAAAGTATAGTTCAAATAAATGGCAACGATTCTCTAACTGAGTTGTATAGACAATGGTATATTTTTCCAATTTCTTTAACTCCTGGTTTACATTATATAAAACTTATAGGAAAAAGTTTTACAAGTGCAAAAACTGTTGCATTAGATATATATAATATGGGTGATATAACTGCGCCTACATGTTTACAACCAACTGGTTATACATCAGCAATAGATAAATTTATAGGTGAATTAATGAAACCTGGTGATATTTCTACAAATGATCAGGGTACTACATCAACACAACTAACAACAACTCAATTTGGACAAGACAATCCTTATTTAGTATGGTCTACAGAAAATGCAATAGGTGAATTAACTCCAAATGTAAATGATGAAAATAATTATATATGTCCAGATGGCACAGTACCATTTGCTTGTGGAGAAACACAATGGTGTTCACCATATATTTGTGAAGGTGAGTTAATTGATGAATTAACAGAAATTAATATTTGGGTAGATAGCTCTGGTTCTATGGCAGCATCATTACAGGCTATATTTAATTGGTATAAAACAGATTTTGCTCCTTGTTTATTAACAGAAGTTTATAATAACGATGTTACTCTTTTTCATACACGAGTTAGATTTGTTTATTTTAATGGAACAAGACCAAATCCATTTCCACCTGCTAATTTTTTAACACCATATCCACAATCCGCGCATATACTAGAAAGATTTGTAAAAGGATTAGCAACAGATAGAAATTTTCAAAGACCTGTAGATACTACTGTTGTTCGAGTTATAAATATGACATTTGCTGATGAATCAGACGTATATGGTTATGGAATGGCTAACCCCACATCATTTGACGCATCAGCACAACCTAATGTTCAATGGCTAGCGGATGTAACTGCTTTTAGAGTTTTATTAAATTTAGATCCAGTAATAACAGGATATGACATAAAAGCTATTAATTTTGTTGTGCATTCGCCACCACCTAATATGCCGTACCCTATGTATGTTAATAATGAATTAATAGGGAACTGTCCTCAATATTATACTCTTTGTCAAGCATTAGTTATTAACAGCGGAGTATATAATCCTTATCCTCCTACCTTTTTGTATCCTAATAGTCCAAGTAATGTTAGTGATTTTTATATGGTTCCGCAAGGAAATTCAGTTGGTTTACAAAGAAATGTATTAGCGCAAGGAGCAGATTATTATTATGGGCCTGTTGTTGAACAAGCTTTATCAAATTTAAATATTAATACACCTTGTTATTAAAAAAATAAAATTATGAGTAACTGTAATAAAAAAACAAATTGTTCCGACTGTGTAGAAATAGTTAAAGGAGTAAAAGGGTCAAGAGGAAAAGGAGGCACACCTGGCGTTCCAGGTGCTGATGGTATAGATGGTGCAGTAGGACCACAAGGAATACCAGGAACACCAGGAGCACCAGGAGCACCAGGAATTGATGGCGCTGCAGGTGCAGTAGGACCACAAGGTCCTCCAGGATCAGGAAGTTCTATAATGGATACTAATTGGAAAAATTTAGATGGATTTAGTCATTACAGCGGTGCTCCAAAACCTCAAGTTAGAAGAATTGGTAATACACTTCATTTTCGTGGTGTTGCAACTGTTCCTTTGTCAATATTACCAACTTCTACAACTGCTATTAGTTTACTTAGTTTAAATGGTTATGATGATAAATATTATAATAATACATTTGTAGGAGCAAATGGATGTTCAATACCTGTCTCAAGTGGAACAATAACTACAGGTCAAGTTCTTTTTAATTTAGGCCTTTCTTGTATTCCAATTTCTATAACCGCTGCTGGTAATGTATTAGATGGCACTTACGTTAAAAAAAATGTAATAGCTACACGTGAAATTATATTACCAGATGGCGTTGAATCAATGAGTTATTCTTGTGTAGTATCTGTTGGTTTTACTCCTAACAAAAATTTATTTATTTCTACTATGCAAGCATTAGAAAAATCCGATGGCACAGCTGTAAATAATTTAATTAAAAAAAGCCCTCTTCATTTAATAACATCTTATGCAAGCAATACTGCTGGCTCAGTCACTGAAAAAATACCAGTTTATAAAATAATTGACGCAGCAACAGATTTTAATGTACATGGTGCAAATACGTCTAATGTACCAAATATTTTACAAAATTTTACACATGCTTCGTTACAGCATCAATTTAATATAGATTTAGGTATGCCTAAAACTATAGGCGGATTACAAGTTCAACTAGATGGATTAATGGCTTTTTTAGAACCATGTAACACAGAAACAAATTTAGGAACCATATGTTAAAAAAAATAAACAAAAAAAATGTCACAAAGTTGGTTTGTTGTGACTGACTAGAGTAAACCCCAGTGAAAATCTGGGGTTTATTTATGTGATAAATTAGTATTATTAATAATAAATTGTTATATTATATGAAGGTTGATTTAAATAAAAAAAGAGTTACAGAAAAAAAAGGGAAAGTTATTGATTACAAAGAAGTCATAAACTTTAATAAACAAAACCCTAATTATAAATTAAAAAAAACAGATATAATTAAAATCATGAGAGCTTTTAATTCTAATCTTGTTGATGAAACTATGAAAAATATTTATGGTGTTGTTTTACCTAATAACATCGGAGCTATTTTTATTAATAATGCAGGTAAGCCAAAAAACAAACCTGTTGATTATGCAAACTCAAAAAAAGAAGGACGACTAGTTTACCATAAAAACTGGGAAACTGATAACAATTTGATGAGAATAGTTTATATGAATAAAACAATTAAAACTGTAGTAAAAAACACTACAGTAATGTCTTTTAATCCAATACAACTGTTTAAAAAAAAGGCAAGCGCTTATTTTAAAAATAACTGGTCTAAATGTTTAAGTGTTAATTATAACTCAACTGTAGATATTAAAATATAATCATGACAACAATAGGCGAATCAATATCTAGAATGAGAAATTTAGTTAAAGGAGCTGATGAAGATGCTTTTTTAACAGATAGATTAATTTATAGCATATTAATTAAAAATTCAAAAGCTATAATTAATAGACAAGATGTTGAAGACAAGTTAATGAAATATGAATCTTTATTTAGCACATTACCTTTTGTTGATTTAATTGAAGTTGATAAAATTGAAGCTAGTTGTGCTGCAATTAAAACAGGTTGTAAAATAATGAGAACAAAAAAAAAGCTGCCTAAACTAATGACTAACTCTTCTGGTCCAATATTACGAGTTGTTTCTTCTATTGATGGACAAGATATATTTCAACAGTGCAATGCAGCAGTATATGTTTCTATGAATAATTCAACAACATTTAAATATAATAAAACTAAATATTTTTGGTTTAAAAACGATTATTTGTATTTTCCTAATATTTTGTGGGATGCTGTTTCTGTAGAAGGGATGTTTGAAGGATCAATTGCCGGATTTTGCAACGATGATGAAGATGAAAATTGTAAACTAATTCAAGATACTTCATTTAAAATACCAGAATATTTATTAGCAGAAGTAGAAGGGATGTCATTTAAAGAGCTAGCTTTTTTATTAAATATACCAGAAGATGCATCAGATAACTCACAACAAATATTAAGATAAAATGTCACATACTTTTTTTAAATATAGAACATATGATCAGTTATTATCTGAAATACAATCTGATTTTAATACTATGTATCTTAATGATTCAATAAATCCTCAAGAATTTATTAAAGTTGCAAAAAAATGCAACACAGAATTAGGATTAAAAATTTTTAAAACTAAAGAAGTTGTATTAGATGTAGAAAAAGGCAAAGCGAAATTACCTAATAATTTTAATGTATTAAATTTTGCTTTTGCTTTATCAAGTCATTCAATTGTAGAACCTTTAATTTCAGGAACTCATGTAGAAAATATTAATTTAGGTCCTGTTTATAATCCTGGTGTTTCGCAAATTGATTTATGCTCAAGCCCTGTAATACCAGTTAATCCAATAAATTCTCCATGCAAAACCCCACATCCTTTATCTTGTGGAGAATGCCAGGCATGTGGTGTAAAATATGAAAGTTGTTCATGTAAACCAGTTGGCGATGTTACTTTAAATTGTGATGGTAATTATAGTGTATTAGTTCAAAAATTTCAATTTTATATTAGAAAGTGGACGTCTTTAAATTCTATAAGAATAATTAATAGTCCGGACGTAGTTGATGCTGATTGTCCAAATAAAACATGGCAGTCAGTTAACACAGCTTATTTAAAAAATGGATTTATTTATCCTTCTTTTAAAACAGGAAAAATTTACATTAATTATCAAGGAATGATGGAAGATGATGATGGAAATTTACTTGTTCCTGATCATGATTTACTTAATGAATTTTATGAATATTCTATTAAATACAGAATATTAGAAAACATGATTATGAATGGTGAAAATGTTACTCAAATACAATTACAATTAATAACTGCAAATTTAACTAAAGCTAAAAATAATGCTTATTCATATGTGAATACTCCTAATTTTAATGAACTAAGACGAATATGGGAAGTAAATAGAAAAGCTCAATATCATAATTATTTTAATATGTTTAAATCATATTAGAAATGGCTAAAAATCAACAAGGCCCTATTTTTAAACAACAGGCTACTTTTAATAAATCATTAGTAACTGATTCTGAAGGTACTTTTTTACCAGAATCATCTTGGACATATGCAAGAAACGCAATTAATAATTCAGTTAAAGGTGATTTAGGAACATTAAGCAATGAACAATCAAATACGTTATGCACTTTTGCACCTTATGTTATAATTGGTTCAATATTTTTAGAAAACGACAAGTGGGTTCTTTTTTCAACAAATAATACACAAAGTGAAATTGGATTATTTTATGAAAATACTTGTACTTACGAAAAATTAGTTAGAGACACATGTTTATCCTTTAATTCTGATAATTTAATTAAAGGAATTATGAAACCTAATTTTAAATGTTCTTTTGATATTTATTGGGATGATGGAATTAATCCAACTAGAGTTTTAGACATAAAAAAAATACCATATAAACAAGATTGCGTTACTACAAATGATTGTACAGTTTGTACTGATATAATACCTCTTCAATTAGATTGTGATAAAATAAGATTAGAACCGCTTATTCAAACTCCTTGTGTTAAATTAAGTTTAGGTACAGGTGTTGGAACTTTATATAATGGTACTTATCAAGCATCAATATGTTATGTTAAAGGAAATCAAAAAGTTACAGATTGGTTTTCTCCATCTAATGCTTTAACTATTTTTTCTCATCAAGATACAGATGGTTCAATTAATTTAACAATTAGCAATGCTGATTTAAATTTTGATTATTTTAAAGTTGCGTTAATAACAACAATAAAATCTTCTACTGTAGTTTATGAAATGGGTATTTATAACATAAGACAAAATTTTATTACTTTTGATGACATTGATATTTCTTTACCAAAAGTATCTGATTTAACAATTGTAACTCCTGTTCCAGATAAATCGGATGCAATGTTTATTACTGGAGACTATGCTATTAGAGTAGGTCCTACTTATAAATATAAATTTAACTATCAACCTTTAGCTAATCAAATTGAAACATTTTGGCAATCTGTAGAATATAAAAACAATTATTATCAAAATGGTGGAACAAATATAGGTTATATGAGAGATGAGGTGTACTCGTTTTTTATAAGATTTATTTATAATACAGGCGATAAATCAGATTCATTTCATATACCTGGTAGAGTTAATGGTTTATTTGCAATAACTAATGATGCAGGTAGTGCAGCAGGATACATTGATGAATTAGATCCTTCTCCTGCTACACTTAATGATATTGAATCACCCGCATATGTTCCTGCAGTTTATGAGGTTTATAATACAGCATATCAAACATCTGCTGTAGTTACTACTTTGCCTGATGGTGGTAATGTAGTTGCAGAAGGAAAAATGGGATATTGGCAATCATCAGAAAAATATGATGATTTGCATCCTGTTATTTGGAATGCTAATGTTCCTGGTAGACCTGATTGGGATTTATGTGGCAAACCAATTCGACATCATAAATTTCCTGATAACGTAATAGTTACTGGAGGTTCTTCAAGTTCATTAGCTAATCATTATAAAGATGGCGGTAATGAAATTAGAATTATGGGTGTGCGATTTGATAATATACTGCCTCCTGTTGATAATAATGGAGTTATTATATCTAATATATCAGGATATGAAATATTAAGAGGAAACAGAACAGGAAACAAAAGTGTTTTATATAAAGGCATAATTAATAATATGTTTAAGTATAATGCACCATCATTAATTTCTAACAAACAAGTATTATATCCAAACTACCCTTTTAATGATTTAAGACCTGATCCATTTATATCTAGTAATGTAAATGAAACTTCATTTGAGCCTTTATTTAGTCCACCATTAAGAAATTATACACCAAATGCTGATTATAGCCAAAAACATTTTACATTTCATTCACCTGATACAATGTTTGCTAGACCTGTTCTTACAGATGACGAATTAAAAATTTATGGGGCTGTTCATGGAGATACAAGCGGTTCTTATAATGAAGTTGTTGGACATCCAAAACATAAATTAATTAAAGATGCTGGTTTTATTGTTGGCTTATTAGCTGGATTAGCTTATGCAATGAAAAAAATAAATGGAATAAGAGGTACAAAATATAAAAGTGGTTCTCAAGAAAATCAACCTGTATTTCTTGGCATTGGAGCTACTAGTGTTGGAAATGCATCAGGAGCAGGAACACTGTTTGCTAATGCTGCATCTAATGCATTAACTAATACCACAAGACAACTAGCTAATACAGTAGATGCAGTAACTGGCCTTAATGAAGGTCTTTTATCAGCGAAAACAATAAGTAATGTTCTAAATCAAGCAGTAGCTGCAGGTAACGCAGTTACTCCACTTTCTGGTGCTCAAGCAGGACAAGTAGAGCACATATATGAAGATGATAATCAAATACATACGCTTTTAAAAATATTTCTGCTTGGTAGCCCATCTGCTGCAGGAGCTAATCCAATTTTTATTAGTTATATGGCCGAGGGTTGTCATTCAATGGTTGAGTTAATAAAAGCAGTAGGTTCTTGGCAACAATTTGCAATACAATATACATCTAAATGTGATTACGATAAATTTTATCAACCGCAAGCAAATAACAGAAGAAGAAAAATAAAAGATTCAAGATATTTAAATCCAGGAATTTTTGATTACGACAGTTCTTTTATGGTTAACAATGCACTTAGAAGTGAAACAGTTATTTTAAATACAAAGATTAATATTGAAAATGTAAACCCTATTATACAAGATACATCAAGACCACCTCGATTATCTAATGTTTCTGGTAACAGATATAATAACATTACTAGAAAAGCTTCTTCTCATTATGTAGCTTATAAAACTAGATTAATTAATCAATACGGACAATTAGATTCAATTATGCAATTAATGGCATCTACTTGTCAGTTATTTTTAGATGAAACAAATCAACCAACATCGTCAGGTGTAATATTTGGAGGTGATACTTATATAGGAAAATATTCAGAAAAAAATACGCTTTATTATTTTAGAGATTGGTTATCAAATCAACCTGATGGAACTATTCATAATTACAAATTACATAAAATGTTTGATCATACTGCTTTTTGGGTTGATTTTGATCCTTGGGATTTGATGGAATTTGTGCAAAGCATTCCTGCAGCTTTTAAAGCTGCAATAGAACAGGAGAGTTTTGGAGCTTTTTTTAGTTCTATTGTAACTCCATCTGATAAATATTGTGTAGACAAAGCTGCTGATGCTAGCGGATATGGGTTTTTCTTATTAAAGAATGCATATTTTTATTTATTTAATTCTGGCATAAGAAACTTTTTTATTGAATCTGAATATAATATTGATTTAAGAGATTACGGAAATGAATTAGAAAAAAAACATTATCCTATAGCGTCTAACTTAAAAGAAATGTTTTCATTAAAATATATTAGAGGTGATAATTATTATTTATACGACAGAAGTTTTAGTCACCCTTTTACAGCAGTACAACGTGTACCTTGGGGTGTTTTGCAACAAAGAGATTATGATCCTTTATTAGAAATAAATTGTTTTACACACACACCACGAAGGCTATTGTTTTCTTTACCAAACATGTCTTTGCAAGAAGATATTAGTTTAAGTAAAACAGACAACTGGACAATTTTTTTACCAAGAAATTTTGCAGATTATACTAGTAATATAACATCTATAAAAAATATTGCTGCTTCAGGTGCTATAATTTTATTTGAATCACAAAGTCCTGGCCTATTACCTGGAGTTTCACAATTAAAAGTATCAAATGAAAGTATTACTGTTGGAGACGGTGCTCTTTTTTCAAGAAAATTGCAAAGACTATCAAATACTGAAGAACAATATGAATTTGGTTCATGTCAAAGTAGGCTTTCTGTAGTTAATACACCTGCTGGAATATATTGGATGTGCACAAATCAAGGAAAAATATTTTCTTACAGTGAAGGACTATCTGAAATATCAGGTATAGATGATAAGTATTGGTTAAATAGATATTTACCATTACAATTAATTTTAGATTTTCCTACCTATGAACTTTTAGATAACCCTGTTTCAGGAATAGGTTGTCAAACTATATATGATAATGAGTATCAGATATTATATTTTTGTAAAAAAGATTTTAGAATAAAACCCAATTTAGCAAATTCTGGTATAACTGTTGAGTATGCAGGTGGTTCTAGATTTTTAATTAATGGTGTATTTTATGCAGAAACAGGAGATCCAAGATATTTTGATAATTGTTCATGGACTATGAGTTATGATCCAAAAATAAAAAAATTTATATCATTTCATGATTGGCATCCTAATTTATTTTTAGGTGCTAAAAATACTTTTTTAACAACACAAAAAAATAGTTTGTGGAAACACAATAATGCATGTAATTCATATTGTAATTTTTATGGAAAAGATTATCCTTTTGAAGTCGAATTTCAATTAGATAATGCATTTCAAGTTGCTACTACAAGCAATATAGAATATTTTATAGAAAGTTTTGTATATGATGATAATTGTTATGATAGATTTCATGTATTAGATTATGGATTTGATCAAGCTTCAATATATAATACTGAACAATCTTCAGGTTTATTAAAATTAAATATAGCTCCTAAAAACAATTTACCTTTGGAATTATCATATCCTATAATTAAATTAGATTCTATAGAAATATTAGTTTACAAAGAAGAACAAAAATACAGATTTAATCAATTTTGGGATATAACAAAAAATAGAGGTGAATATACAACAACACAACAAGTAGCATTAAAAACTGAAAACAACGGTTACATTAGATATTTTAATTCATTTGCATTAAATTATAATAAAAAAGAATTTCAAAGAAAAAAGTTTAGACATTATGATAACAAAGTAAGATTAATTAGAACAAAAAACACAAATGTGGAAATTATTGTATCTTTAGCAAACAGTAATCAAAAAATATCATATAGATAAATATTTTATAGTTACGAATAATAAAAAAAAATTCGTATATTACATATATAACTAATTTAAATTAAACAATTAATTATGACTGAGCAAGAACAACAAATGATGATGCAACAAGAACAACAAGGAGTTCCTTCTCAAGAAGAACAAATGATGATGCAACAGCAAATGCAAAATCCTAATGAAGCACCACAACAAAATGCAGGACAAGGTCAAGGACAAGAAATGCAAAAAATACAAGAATTTGTAGAAAAAGCAATTGCCGAAAACATGGAGCCCTTAGAAGTTGCTCAATTGTTGTTAAGTAAGCAAGTTCCACCTGAATTAATAATGCAGGTTTTTGTTTCAATAGGTTTGTCAGAAGAAGATTCACAAGTTGTTATAGAGCAAGCCATGGAAAGTATTTCTCAACAACAAGTAGATCCAAATCAACAACAAGTAGATCCAAATCAACAACAAGTAGATCCAAATCAACAACCAATGCCACCACAAGAACCAATGCCACCACAAGGTCAAATGGGTAAAGGTGGTAGTATGTATTATGCAAATCAAGGTGGTAATAATAATGAATATTCTATCGTGATGCAAGAGATTTCTCAAATGATGAAAACATCTTCTTTAGAAGAAGTAATGGAATATATACAAACATCAATACAAAATGGAAGTATTACACCAGAAACAGGAACAACTATTTTATCAGACTTGCAAAATCAAGATACAGCAATGACTGAAAATACGCCTATGTCACAAGAAGAAATGATGATGGAACAACAAATGAGGGAACAGCAACAACAACAAGCTCTTGCAAGTTTTGGTGGTCATTTAAAAAAACTTTTAAACAAATCATTTGCTGCAGGAGGAAATGTAACAACAGAAAACCCTGATTTATATATAAATAACAGAAATGATAATTTTTTAAGTTCTGTTCGAAATGTGTTTAATACTTCTGTATTAGGTGAATCAATTGATAATAATTTTAAAGCTTATGGTGGGCCTATTAGAAATAATAATCTTCCTGTTCGCTTTAATAAAAATTATGATGATTATTATGAAGAAAAAGAAAATGGTGGTTTAATAAAAGCAGAAGATGGTATTTATTTAAAAGAAGGAAAAGTAGTTGTTAATCCGGCGGCTTACCCTACCGAAGATGCTTATGATCTTGCTTTGTATAGATGGAACCAAGATGAAAAAAATACAGTTAAAGTTGATATGTCAAAAAAACAGAAATGGGTTGCTGCTCCAAAAAAAATCTCAACAGATGCTAATGCAAGATATAAAGTTGTAAATGGTGAATATGTAGTAGATAACGGAACTGCTGTAGGTGGTTATACACAAGAACAATGGGATCAATTACAACCTGAATTAAGAACATCTGTAAGCAATCAACAAAAGATTAATGATCAAATGCTGAAACAGTATCAAGAATTAATGAAAACAAACGGATCATTGCCAGTAAATTATCAAGATGTTGGTTCTCTTGAGAGTGCACCTAATTGGATGAAGATTTTATTTCCAAATTTTGCACAATCATATGATGTAAACAATGTTAAAAGTAGATACAATATTAGAGGAGAAAATTTACCTAAAGGTTTTGATTTATCAAATGATTTTGCTAAAACTAAAGCTGGTGTAACACCAGACGGTCAAACATGGAGAGTTACTGCATCTACAGACTTTAATAGAAAAGAAGGTAGTTTTTGGAAAGGTAATAGAAAAAAAGAAAGAGGTGTAAGATATGACATTGAGTGGGGTCCTTTACCTGAAGGAGCTAAAGAATTAACAGAAAAAGAAAAAAGTGAAGTTCTCAAAAAGGAAACAACCAATTTAAAAGAGGATGAAAAAACAAATGAAGCTTTAAATTTTAATGATATTGGTCGTGAAATAGAAAATAAAAATTTTCAAAGAGCACTAGAATCAGGTAATACTGCTGAAGTACAACGTATAATGAATAATATGAGTAAAAGAACAGCTAATTTTGGTAAAGACCTTAAGACTAAAAATGTTTTTACTGATTACAAGCCTTCTTATCAAACTAGTTTTATGGGTAATAACACTTTAACTGATTTTGAAACACGTTTAAAAGAACAAGTAGTTCAACCAACTGGACAAGGCCCTTACTTAAATGGTTATACTGATCCAATTTTAAATCAATATGGCCCAGAAAATATGCCAGAAGGATATGTTAATCCAGCAACAGACTGGAACCAACCTATACCAAAGGGTTTCTATAGACAAACATCTCCAGGTCGCGGTGTTGATTCAAGAGGCAGCTTAGTAACTGATCCTAATTATAATTTTGCTTCTACTAATCCACTTGTTTCTACTAATCCACTTGCTTCACCTACTTATCAAGATCCTAATACGACATATGAGTCCGGGTATCCTTATAGTAATATTTCTTATGAACATCCATTTGAAGAAAATGGTTATCACGATATTAATCCTAGATTAGTAGAGTATAGTCAAGATCCCAATATACCTGCTCCTTATGCAGAAATGCCATTTGCTTTTGATAATGTACAACCATCTCAACAACGCGTTTTAGATTTTCAAGAAATAATGAAAAACCGTATGAAGAATAAAACATATAGTTATGGCGGAAATATTTATGAAGAAGGAGGAGAATATGACTTAACTCCAGAAGACTTGAGCGCTTTAACTGAAGCTGGTTTATATTTTGAAAAAAATACATAATATTATGGCAAAATACACATTAAAAAAGATTTCTAGTAAAGTTTCAGAAAATGGGCCCAAACCAAATTACACAATAAATACTGTAAAAAGGGTTAATGCTAATGTAGAAGCAGAGTTAGGTGAAACTGTAGTTACTTTAGCTGGTTCTTCTGATAAAGGTATTGGTGATGGAGGGGCTACAAATAATTATTTTGAAATGTATAACATTGCCGGAAAGAAACACTCAAAAGGTGGTACTCCCTTGTCATTATCAGAGAACAGTTTTATTTTTTCTGATAACAAGAAGATGATAGTAAAAGATCCATCTGTCTTGTCTTTTTTTGGTATGGATTCAAATAAGCCAATGACGTATGCTCAAATATCAAAATCATGGATACCAGAAGTTAATAGTTCCAAGGCTATACTTATAAATGATAATGTAGATGATATATCTAGAAAGTCTGCAGAGCTTACTATGAATAATGCTGCTTTTAAAATTGCAGCTCTTAAATTACATCAAGAAGCTAGTAAAGGATTTAAAGGTGGAGTTACTAGTGGATTAGAACCTTTCTTTGATAAGTTAAAAGTAGATCCTAAAACCTTATTTAATTTAAATCAAGATAATGAAAATAAAATTAATGGTGCTGTAGGAGCTGCTTTGGGTGGAATGGTAGGTATATTTAATCACGGAGGAGAACATGATTCAACATTTTTAGATGCTAACCCTTGTCCCATAGGTTCAACACAAGATGCGTATGGTAACTGTGTAGATTTTAGCGGAAAAATAACTAAAAAAAGAGACAGTAGCTTTGAACTTGAAGTGCCTGAAATCAAACTACCAGGTGTAATGGATGAAAATTATAAAAATCCATTAACTGGAGAAAAACCAGGTATTATAAAAGATGCTGATGGGAATCTTAAAATAAATGAAGAAAAGCCATCA
>Ga0181348_1000468_pt1 | contig 17578 bp, 23 predicted proteins | sample Su13VDMM110DN_FD_130092 | JGI IMG/M metagenome (GOLD analysis project Ga0181348, IMG submission 130092) | Freshwater viral communities from Lake Michigan, USA - Su13.VD.MM110.D.N | ecosystem: Environmental > Aquatic > Freshwater > Lake | place: USA: Michigan | collected 2013-07-16
ACACGGGAAAAGCAATTACCCAAGAGGGCGGTCCGCAGTTTCAAGCTGCGGATACCGAATTCAGCCCATCACTGGACAACATCCTTGGCGTCTTAAAACAGACTTCCGTTGGTTTTCAAGCCGGGTTGTTTGCTGCGCCGGATTACGTCTTGCGTAAGCTTGCCAAGGGCCTCGGCGGAACCGAACAAGACGCTTTTCAACTGACCAACCTTTACCAAGATGTCGCAGGCCCCGAGACCTCCCCCCGTAATGTCGTTGAGCGCTATGCCAAGACCATCGGCGATATGGTCGGCTCGAACGTGGGGATTTCCTTTGGAATCTTGCGCCCATTGGCCCAGACCGGGCTTCTTGCACAAGTCCCGCAAAATGCTGGAACATTTAAAAAGATCGCAGGCAGCATCATGAAGGACCTGCGCGAGAACCCTGTCGGAGTGCTTAAAACCGATCTTAAATGGGGCGGGATTTCGGGAGCAACCTCGCAAGCTATAAGCGAAACAAAAGCCCCGGGAGAAGCGAAGACCCTTTTGGAAGAGTTGGCCCCGGCTATTGCGCCGTTGGCCCTTGAAGCATTACCAACCAGCCTTATCCGCAGGGGCCTTACGGCGGGGAGACAAGCCCTTTCAAGTGGAAGCCCAGTCGCTACCGCCGCGCAAGCTGCGTTGGCTCCCGGTGCAGGAAGTATTGCTCCGGAAATCGCTGCTGGTTACCCGACGGGCACAAAAACAGCCGCGCAGATGATGGCTAAACTAGCCGAGAAAAAGGTGGGTAGTTCGCTCGAAGCCCTGCAACCGGGGGGCGCGGGGTTCACGGAACAAACACGTCTGGCACAGGAAACCGCGGATCGTCTCATGCAACGCCCGGAGTTCGCGTTCCTCGGAGACCTCACCCCGGCAGAGCGCGCCCGTCATCCGGCGGTGCTCGCGGCCCAAGCGGCGGGTGGGGCTCGGTTGAGTGGTCAAATGGCAGCGGACGAGATTGCTCGCCAGCAGGGCCTTGAGGCCTCTTTCCAGCAGTCTTTGCGTGACCTCGGACCCAATGCTCCTGCAACATCGCTGGAAGCGGCTTTGCGCGCGACCCGCGACTCAATGTCCAGCGGAGAGATGGGCCCGTTGTTTGCCAAGGGGCATCAGGAGATCACGCTCCCCGGTACAACACCGCTTTACAGCCAAGCACAAGCGGGCGACCTCAAGCGTCAGACTCTCCAGACGCGGTATGGCGACATGGACACGCGGGTCAACGATCTATACAACTCGGTTAACACGCGTGACATCCGGATCGATCCGGATGCCTTGGGCCAAACGAGAATGATCGATGACGAGGGGAAAGCTTTTGAAGAGGCCCCGCTTGAAGGAACATTGGCAAGTTTTGTTCAAATCATAGAACGTGAGGGTTTTGTTCCGATCCCCTCGTCAACCTCTCCGACCAACATCCTTCTTTCCGGTGATCTCACTCCCGCTACTTTGAAGGGGCTGAACCGTATCAAGTCCATGTTGCCGCAAGCTGCGGAAGAAGGCGTGGAAGGCGCAGCAGGGGCCTTGGCCAAAACAAAATCTAAAGCCAAATCCAAATCTAAACCCAAAGTAGAAGAAGTCAAGGCCCCCGATGTCATACCCGAAGAACCCAAAGAAATCTTTCTTCAGGATTTTGAACGCACTCGTCGGGAGCTTTCAATGCTCTACGGTGCTGCCAAAAACCCACAGGATGCGCGTGGCGTGGCCCTACTCAAGAAGGGCCTTGATGAGTGGTTCGAGGGGTCTGTTGACAATGGATTTATCAAAGGTGCCGCGGCCGATCTAGCCACGCTGGCTCAAGCACGTGAATTGCGAAAAACTGTTGGCGATATCTTTGAACCACGCAAGGGTTCAGAGCAATCGGGCAACGCCATGCAGGAAGTCCTGCATAACCGCGAACTGAATGCCAATCAGGTACTGGATAAGCTCTTTGGTTCCTCTGGCGTCCCTTCAAAGGGCGTGGCCACAGAAATTGCGCGTCGTTTTGAGCAGGCGTTTGGTAAGGATTCCCCGGAGTTCGCAAACCTCCAACAAGCGGCCTACTTGCGCGCGATGCAGACCCCGAGCGGCACGGTGCTTCCCGCAGCGCAGGCCGGAAAGAATCTGGACACGTTGCTTACTGGCGCGGGGCTGGAGTTTACGCAACGCGTATTCACCCCTGACCAGATCAGGTCCCTGATAACGCTTCGCGGCAATGTTGCGCAGGTCGCAGCGGACACCGTTGATGTGCAGCTGACCGCGCTGATCAAGAATGCAACGCGCGAGGGCGCGGATGCAGACCAGCTGATAACGCAGGCTTTGAAAAACCCCGCCGACATGAAGTCCTTGGCAAATGCCTTTGGCAAGGACCCTGAGCAGATGGAGGCCTTGCGGCGTCGGGTCTGGGATCAACTGGGCCGGGATAAGGTCGTCAATACAGCGGACGGCATCGAGAACTTCCTCAAGCAAAACCAGAAGTCCTTGAGCATGCTGTACAACCCGGCCGAAATGCAGACCCTGCAAGACATTGCCGACGCGCAAAAATACGTGTATGCGTCGGTTCGGGTACAGGGAATGTTGCCTCCGGGGGGTACGCTGGACGAGTTCCTGACCAAGCAATTCGGCACCACCGTGCGCGGTATCTCAACAACAATCCGTAACGTAGGCCAAGGTCGCGGTGGAGTGCCTGATGCCTTGACGTACTTTGGCATGCGGTTCTTCAACACGCGTCAAGAAGACATCTACGCCAAGGTTTTGCAAAAGGCGCTGACCAACAAGGACTACGCCGACTACCTTTTGACAACAATACCCACCGCGCCGGTTCTTCAACAACTTGGCGCGGGGGCGGTGCAGAGTGCGCAAGCCCTTCAACTAGGTACACGCATCGCCGAAGGCGCGGGCAACCGCGCATATCAGCTTGCTCGCACGTATGGGATTGAAGACCTGCGTGGAGAAGATAGACGGCAGCGAGAGTTGACGTTGCCTATGTCTCCTGATGTGAGGGAGCGGGTCGAGGCTCAACAGCTTACGGCGAGAGAACTTCTTGCACGGCAGCTTCCGCAACCAAGCGCGGTTAAACCTCCCCCTCCTGCGCCTGCAACAACGGGTGTACCCAATTTGATACCATCGAGCACGGTGCAAGGACCACGGCCCACGGGGCAGATGCCGGGCAAGCCTGCGACGAGTCAAGCTCCGGGGTCCGCGGCTACGCAGAGCAGAGCAATGTATCAGGCTCTTTTCCCGAGAGACCCTGTGTCGAGGATGCTACAACAGCAACAACAGGCTCAACCGCAGGCCCAACCGCAGTAACTATGCAAAAGGTGTGCTAACGTGAAAACGTCTCGTGGGAAGGTTAATGCCGCTGGCAATTACACCAAGCCAGAAGTGCGCAAGCGCATCGTTAGCAGCGTAAAAGCGGCCGCGGTCCAAGGCACTGGCGCAGGCCAGTGGTCGGCTAGAAAAGCTCAGTTGGTAGCCAAGAAGTACAAGGCTGCTGGTGGGGGGTACAAAGATTGAAAGCTCCTCAACAATCGTTAAAAGATTGGGGCGACCAGAAATGGCGCACTAAGTCAGGTAAGCCTTCGTCAAAAACGGGGGAACGGTATCTCCCGGAAGCTGCTATCAACGCCCTCAGTCCGCAGGAATACGCGGCAACCACAAGGGTTAAACGGCAAGGTAAGGCGGCAGGTAAACAGTTTGTGGCTCAACCTAAAAGTGTGGCTAAAAAAACAGCCAAATACAGGAGATGATTACGGTGGCTGATCTTAACGAACTCGACAAGTCATTTTCCATCCATGAACAGGTCTGCGCGGAGCGGTGGAAGGAAACCATCCTTCGTATCAAAAGACTTGAGTCCGTGGGTATAAGCGTGGCGGGTGCAATAATTTTGCTCTTGCTCCATCTCACCGTGAAAGGTCTGTGATGAAAAAAGCACTTGTACTCGCCTTGTTCTGCACCAACACAATCGCCGCCCCCATCATGGTCTGCAACGGCGAATACGCGCTGTGTGCGGCTAGTGGATCAACCCCTACCGGCAAAACGATCACAGTCAAGGGCAAGGTATTTCAGGAAGGGATGGCAATCTGTCCTGTTCTGACGGGGCGTAGCGTAGCCAATCCTGCGTTGATGAATAACTCCTGCGATGCTCCTCCGGGTAAAGTCTGGAGCCTTTTTAGTACCGTAAGCGAAGCGCCACAAGCGCCAAGCTGGGCGGTTGCGCCACTTGTGCAGAGAACCTTCACACTTGGCAAAGATTCCGGGATGTCGAACCAGTGGTCCTTCATTTGCGACAAGCAAATCAAGAAAGTGAACAACGTACAGCTTGCTTCTTGCTACGGACCGATCAACGAATCACCTTGGACAAATGGGCATATCAAGCCGGGGGCAAAAATTATTACCGACGCTCCAGCCGGAGTGTTGAATCCAGTAGGAGGTAATTTCTGATGTATGCAATCAAAGACATGTTGCAAAGTAAGTCGCTCTGGTTTAGCGGCGGGATAACGGCTCTCGGGATTGTGGGCTGGATCAGCGATCATTCTGGAGTAATCCTCGCTCTGGCTCCTCAACTGGGACCGCTGCTGACATGTATCGGAGCCGTGGGCGTTGTCCTGCGAGTGCTGACGGAAAAGTCTACTGCGTGGAAAGCCCCCGTGGAAGAGCGTGAAGCTAACTGATCATTTCACCCTTGAAGAACTCACCGTCACAGATCATCGGTCGCTAGACAACACCCCTAATGCGGGGGAGATCGAAAATCTCAGGCGGTTGGCTGTGTTCCTTGAACTGGTGAAAGACAGGTTAGGAGGCAGACCGATCATGGTTAATTCCGCCTTCCGCAGCAAAGCCGTGAACGATGCCGTAGGAAGCTCTGACAAGAGCCAACACCGGCTTGGCTGTGCCGCCGACATACGAGTGCCGGGTATGACTCCCGACGCGGTTGTAAGGGCTGTATTAGCGTCCGGATTAGCCTATGATCAGGTTATACGAGAGTTCGATAGATGGACTCATCTGAGTATCCCGAGTTTCCCCAATCTTCCGCCGCGTAAGATAGCGTTGATTATCGACAAAACCGGAACTAGAACCTTTGCGTAGGTAACCATGCCCAAAAAGAAATTTCCAAACCTGTCCGTGGGTCGTGGGGAAAAACTCCCCGTCAGCAAGGGTGCAGGCCTGACTGCCAAAGGTCGAGCCAAGGCCAACAATGCGACCGGCAGTAAGCTCAAAGCACCCACCAAGGACGCGTCAAACCCGCGCCACAAGTCCTTTTGTGCCCGAAGTGGCAGTTGGGACGGGGAGCGCGGGAAGGCCGCTAGGAAACGCTGGGGGTGTTGAGTGCATGGAACCGCGCAACACGGTCCATCCACTTGTCCTGACAGTCCCTGAATTCCTGACCAGCAATGCTGAACTCCTGCGTCTCGCCCGTCTGACACGCAACAAGGACCACGCCGTACTCGATCTTTGTTCCGTGCACGATATTGTGAGCGGCGGCATAGGCGGTCAGCTGGTGAAAATAGTCTGAAATCCACTCGTGCCGCTTGGGCTTTAAAGACTGTTTGAAGTCAATAATCGCCGGTTTTCCACGGTAAATACCCACCACATCCGTCGTTCCCGCGTATTTTCCGGGGTAATACAGAGACACTTCAGAGCCCCATACCTGCTGCAACTGGCCAAAAAAGGTGTTTATAAGCCTGTAACCCATCTCATAACCCATTGCAGTAAGACGGTTCGTGGGTCTGGGCAACATCCTGCGCGCGAACATCCTGTCAATAACCAAGTGCATGCTCGTCCCTACCGCGGCTGCTTCAACCCTGATCTTCTCCGCGGCTTCCCGACCAATCCTCGCGGCCCACGCGTCAAGGGTAGACATGTCCTTCGTAGCCGACAAGATGGTCGTCACGCTGGGAAGTCGTTGGTCCTCCCCCATCATCATCACGCGATACCGACGGCCGCTTTCCCCGTCTTCACGGTACAGTTTTTTGTAGTTATAAAGCTTTTTGATGGGTATCAGATCAGCCATTTTTTTACATCCTCGTTAAGAACTCGGCCTGCAATGTCTATTTTGTCTCGAAGGGCCTGAACGATCTTCTCGTCCACAGTTCCCGGGCACATCAGGTCGACGTAGGTGACCGTATTCTTTTGCCCAATTCGATGAGCGCGGTCCTCGGACTGCAACCGCACTTCCAAATCAAAGTTATTGGAGTAGTAAATAACCAGCTTGGCCTCGGTCAAGGTGATGCCGTAACCGCCTGTCCGAGGGTTACCGACAAAGAATCGGAGGTCGCTTTCGGGGTCCTGAAACCGGGTAATGACCTCCTGCCGCTCATCGTCAGGGGTATCCCCGTAATAGCTGGCCACCGCGTTCATGCCGTAAGTTTTTTGCAGAGTTAAGCGAATAGCCTCGATATCGTGCCTATAGCTCGCCCAGATAATCACCTTGCCATCCGACTCCTCAATTGTGTCCAGCATCTCCTGAATGCGCAGGTTCGGAAGCTCCTTGACCGTCCCATCATCCAGCTTGATGTGCCCGCAAACAATCTGGTGCAGCCGCATGATCTGGGTCAGGGCATTGACCGTGGTCGTCATACCCTCGTTGAACTGCGCAAGAGCCATAACCCGCATCTGGTTGTAAGCCCTGCGTTGCTCATCGGTCAGGTCCACTTCCCGCTTGACATATACCTTCTCAGGCAGGTCCAAACACTCCTCCTTACGAATACGAAAACTAAATGTGTTGAGCCTGCTTGACAACTCATCCAATCGCTGGTAGCCAACGACCTGCTTGAAGCTGTGGCTCCCTAGCCGCCGCTCAATGACCACGGCATACCTGTTTTGAAAGCCGTAAAAGCTCGCTTGACTAAGGCACCCGTAAGACAGGAAAGCGCACTGCTGGAACAGGTCCAGAGGGGACCGCGTTACTGGCGCGCCTGTCAGAATTCGGCGAAACTTTGCTTTGGTCCCGACAGTGACTGCGTTTTTTGAGCGCAGTGCACCGTGGTTCTTGATCGTGGTGCTCTCGTCAATGGCCATCATCCCTGTATGCGCGTTGAGGAAACGCTGCGCGAATGACGTACCCTTCTTCGTGGACAACGCTTCAATGTTCATCACCAGAATCTTCAGGTCTTCGGTGATGGAGAACATGTTGTCCAAGCTCTCCTTCTCTGCCTTTCTGGGAGAGGGCGTCCATAGCGCTAGGCGATACAGTATGTGGTCGGGCATGTGCTTCGGGATTTCGGATGAAACCCAGTTGCGGTAAACGCCCTTTGGTGCAACAATCAGCGCCGCGTTGATGCCTCCTTTGTCGTAAAGCATGGCGATGTTGTTGATCAGCATGTAGCTTTTGCCCGTGCCCATGTCCGCGAACAAGGCCGCAACATCCGCGCGCCAGAAGCGTTGAAGGTAGACTTTTTGGTGCAAAAAAGGCTTGTTTTTAAAACGGTAGTTTTGTAGAAAAGTAGTGTCGTTCATGTCTCGCTTTCTAGGTGTTGCACGTTTTAACGTGTGCGTGTAGTATAGCGGTTCTTTCAAGAAAGGAGAAATAGTGGCAACAGTTTATGTTGTATCCGAAACGACTCAGCACAACATCTCGTCTGCGTTGTCGTTTGGGGAAGTAAAAACGCTTTTGCCGCCCATGGCGCAGGTTGCATTTTCACCCGCGCCGACAGTACGTCGAATTTCACGTGGGTTGGAGAAGTTCAGCGACAATGATTATCTGCTCTGCATTGGCGATCCCACGGCTATCGGCATAGCATGTGCCGTAGCTGCCGCCCGTAACAACGGTAAGTTTAAATGCCTGAAGTGGGATAGGCATGAGAAGCGCTACATTCCAGTAGCAATTGATATCTTCCAGAAAGGAGAATTTGATGTCGAAGAATTTAACGAGTATATTTGAGCAGGATGCCGGGGCACTCACTGTACAGAATGACCAGTTGACCGGTATCGCCAAGCTGGCTCGTCGTTCCAAGCTCCTCGAGAAACAAATCGAGGAACAGGAACTCGAGTTGTCTGACCGCAAGGCAGAGCAGCGCAAACTGCTGGAGGAGATTATCCCCGAGGCCTTGGCTGAATTGGGAATGTCCAGCTTCAAGATGGACGATGGCTCGTCAGTTGATGTTAAGCCGTTCTACGGCGCTAGCATCAAGGAAGAGCGTCGTAGCGAAGCGTTCCAGTGGCTTCGCGACAACAGTTTTGAGGACATTATCAAGAACACCGTGAGCGTGCAGTTCGGCCGAGGTGAGGACGAATTATGCAAACGCTTGTTAGGAATGCTCGGTGAGCACGGATTTCCATCCAAGCAAGCCGAGAAGGTGGAACCCTCGACCCTCAAGGCGTGGGTGAAGGAAAGGGTTGAGTTGGGACAGGCGTTCCCGCTTGATCTGTTTGGTGCCTATATCGGCAAAAAAGCAACTATCAAATCTTAACGAAAAAAGGACCTAGAAACATGAGCAAAAGTCAAGCTGTCGAAGTCAAAGGCAACACCACCATCGCGTTGGCCAATACGTTCGAGGACGACGCAAGCGCTGGTTTCGGGGCAATGAATCAGGAAGATTTTGCACTGCCGTTCCTGCGCCTCTTGACCAACACCTCTCCGGAAGTCGGCGAGGTAGAGGGCGCACTTCCGGGCATGATCTACAACAGCGTCACGGGCCAGCTGTACGATGGCAAGAAGGGCATTGTCGTGATTCCTTGCGTATATGTCCGCCAGTATGTCGAATGGGCTCCGAGGGGATCAGGGTCGGGTGCACCGATTCAGATTTACCCGTCCACGTCTGATGTCCTGTCCAAGACGCACCGCGAACCGGGAGACAACAAGGACTACCTCGATAGTGGCAACTACATCGAGAACACCGCGAATCACTACGTGATAATTACCGGTGAAGAGGGTAATAGCAGCCCGGCACTGGTCGTCATGAAGTCCACGCAGCTGAAGAAGTCGCGCAAGTGGAATAGCATGATGATGTCTGTCAAGCTGCAAGGCAAGAACGGGCCCTACACCCCGCCGATGTACAGCCAGTTATATCGTCTGTCCACCGTCGGTGAGTCGAACGACAAGGGCAAGTGGTTCGGTTGGGAGATCGAGCGCATTGGGAGTGTCGAGGACATGAATGCTTACGCTGCGGCCAAGGCTTTTTCGGCTTCAGTCGGAGCAGGCGACATAAAAACCAAGCATCAAGAAGAAGAGCCCCGCACCGAGAAATCCGTGTTCTGATTAATCTTAGGGGCGAACGCCATTGGCTAGTAGCCCCTTTTATACGAGAAAGAAAGAATGACCGATATCACTCGTTTCAAGGCCATCTTCTCTGGGTTAGACATAGCTTATGGAACCTATCGAATTGAGAGGTCAAAGGATAATGGCAAGCAAGCTGGAAAAGCAATGGTCGTTCGGAAGCCTCCTGTTAATCAGCTGTGGTCGGATCATCTGGACGGTGTTGAGCCTAGTCTTGGCATTATTCCTATCCGCGCTGATAACAGCTGCATATGGGGGTGCATTGATATTGATCAGTATCCTTTGGATCACAAGGGCCTTGTCGAGAAAGTTGCTGCCCTAAAATTGCCGCTCGTTGTGTGCCGTTCCAAGTCGGGCGGCGCACACGTTTTCCTTTTTACTTCCGAGCCTATTCCGGCTCGGGATATGCAATCATACCTGACAAACGCCGCTGCCTTACTGGGCGAGTCAGGACGCGAGATATTCCCCAAGCAAGCGGAGATTCTTGTCGAGCGGGGGGATACCGGAAACTTCCTGAACCTCCCCTACTTTGCAGGGGATAATGGCACGCGCTATGCCATCAAGCCCGATGGCACCGCTGCCACCCTAGAGGACTTCTATGCTCTTTACGATGCCAACGTGCAAGCGGCACCGATTGAAGTGCCGCAACCCCCCAAACAGTCCGAGCAACCCATCAAGGATGGACCCCCCTGCCTACAAGCCTTGTGTGCACAGGGCTTTCCGGAGGGGACACGTAACAACGGGCTATTTGCAATAGGCGTCTACCTGAAGAAGGCCTATCCGGTAGGTTGGGAAGACAAGCTGATGGAGTACAACCAGAAGTTTTTTGTGCCCCCTCTGGGATTACAGGAAATACAGCTCATTACCAAGCAGTCCGCCAAAAAGAACTACCGCTATAAATGCAAGGATGCGCCACTGAATTCGTTCTGCAATGCGGGTCTCTGCCGCACAAGAAAGCACGGCATAGGCGGAGATGGACCCGATGCCCCGCAAATGTCCAGCTTGTCGAAGTATGCAAGCGAGCCCCCGCTATGGTTCTTGGACATTAACGGCCGTCGCATTGAACTAGATACCGATAGCCTGTTCAATCAGGCGATGTTCCAGAAGTCCTGCGTAGAACGCCTCAATCTTCTCCCCCCGACCTTGCGAAAGCAGGATTGGGAAGGGCTACTTAACGCCCTGCTGAAGGAGATGGTTGAGACCGAGCACATACAGGAAGCCTCTATCGACACCAGCGTTACAGGACGCTTCCTTGACCTGCTGGAAGAGTTTTGCACGCACTTGCAACAGGCCATGGACCGCGATGAAATACTTCTAGGTCGACCTTGGACGAGCGAAGACGAGGCTAAGACCTACTTCAGGATGAAGGACCTTGAGGGTCACCTCAAGCGCAGCAACTTCACTGGCTTGACCGCGCCCAAGATGGCACAACGACTTCGCGACATGGACGGTGAACCCATCAGCCTCCTCCTGAAAGGCCGGACAGTACGCTGCTGGCGTATACCGCGCTTCACGGGTCAGGATGCTCCTTTTGAATCGCCACAAGCGAAGAAAGTGAGTCCATTTTGAACGAACAGGAAGAGTATCTGGAGGATGACTCCGGGGCGATGCTGATTGATGGCTTTGAAGAAGCCATTATCGGTATTTGCGATACATGGGACAGCGGCAGTTGTGTTCGTCGCATCGTTTATAGCGGCTCAAAAATCATCCAGCAACTGATGGATACCGACGGTATGGACCACGAAGAAGCCCTTGAGTATTGCTCCTACAACATCGAGGGGGCGTATGTTGGCTTGCATACCCCCGTTATTGTGTGGCCCTATGTCGGCTGAAATGACCAAGGTCTTTGGACCCCCGGGCTCGGGCAAGACAACATACCTGTTGAATGTTGTTAAGGAGGAACTCTCGGCGGGCGTCTCTTCGTCGAGGATCGGCTACTTTTCGTTCACCCGAAAAGCTGCCCACGAAGCCCGGGATCGCGCAATCGAGAAGTTTCCTACCCTCGATGCCAAGGTGGACTTCCCTTTCTTCCGGACCCTGCATAGCCTCGCCTTCTTTTGCCTTGGCATGTCCCCCAAAGACATGATGGGGATCGCAAACTACGCCGAGTTTGCAAAGGAAGCCGGTATCAGCCTCAAAATAGGCACCGATAGCGAGGAAGACCTCAACGTGAAAGCCGACAACCCTATCCTGAACGAGATCAACCTCGCACGGATCAAGGGCCTAGACCTTCATACGCATTACAACCAAAGCGCGATGGATATCGAATGGTTCCACTTCGAATTCGTTGAGCGCGCCTACCGGCATTACAAGCAAGCCAATGCCTTGTTCGACTTTACCGACCTCTTGGAGATGATCGTTCAGCGGGAGGAAGACCTTCCGTACCTCGATGTTGTCATCGTCGACGAAGCACAGGACCTCTCCCGCATTCAATGGAACCTCGTTCAGATGCTGGCCAAACGCTGCAAACGCTTCTACCTAGCAGGCGACGATGATCAGGCCGTCTACACATGGGCCGGGGCGGACGTGCAGGCCTTCCTCTCTTTCCCGGGCACGATGAAATTCCTCACGCAATCCCACCGGGTGCCCTCGTGTATTCATACGCTGGCATCTTCCGTTGTCGAACGTATACAGAACAGGCAGGAGAAGACGTGGTTTCCCAAGGCCGAAGAGGGTGAGGTCAGGTATTACAACGGTTTTCACCAAGTCGACATTACCTCGGGCGAGTGGCTTGTTCTGGCCTCTACCAACTACATGCTCAACGACTTGCACAACTGGATCAAGTCCCAAGGCCTGCTCTTTGAGCGCAACGGTCGGCGAAGCATCCAAGACAAGGTCGTCGAGGCCGTTGTCTATTGGGAACGCCTGCGCGCAGGACGAGAAATCTTCCTCGAACAAGTCAAGACCATTTACAGCTTCATGGCCCCAGAATGCATCACCCGTGGCCATCGCACGCTGCCCAAGGCAGACCCGGACAAGCTATACAGCATGGAAACGCTGGTCAACCATCACGGCCTACAAACCGACATGATCTGGCATCAAGTCCTGACAAAAATCGGGACCGACAAGATCGAATACCTCATTGCTATCCTGCGGCGAGGAACCAAGCTCACCAAACCCACCATTCTCCTGTCCACCATTCACGGGGCAAAAGGCGGAGAGGCGGACAACGTACTGCTGCTCACGGACCTCTCGCCAAAATTTGCTACCGAATACGCCAAGAATGCGGACAACATCAACCGTCTGCTTTACGTGGGCATAACCCGGGCGAAGAAATCACTGCACCTTGTGCTGCCCAAGGACCATACGAAAGCCTTTCGCTTATGAGAACCATACCCCTCTTCCCGGCTTACACCGAATGGGTCCCCCCGGAGACGTTCCCCGACCTGATTTCTGCCAAAGAAATTGCCATTGACCTAGAGACGTGCGACCCGAACCTCGAACACTTCGGCCCGGGCTGGCCCCGCAAGGACGGCTATATCGTTGGCTATGCCGTGGCCGTTGACGGCTGGAGCGGTTATTACCCCGTGGCCCATCAGGGCGGCGGCAACCTCGACAAGGGGCTGGTTGAGCGCTGGATCAGGAAGGTCCTTGCGCTGCCCGCGGACAAGGTCATGCACAACGCCGCCTACGACTGCGGCTGGTTGATGGCCAGCGGTTTCAAGGTCGAGGGCCGCATCATCGATACCATGCTTGCCGCACCGCTGGTCGACGAGAACCGCTTCTCCTTCGCGCTCAACAGTCTGGGCTACGACTACGTCAAGGAAGTTAAATCGGAGGCTGGACTCAAAGCAGCCGCAGCCGACTTTGGTGTACATCCCAAAAAGGAACTTTGGAAGCTCCCGGCCATGTATGTCGGGAGCTACGCTGAACAAGATGCCTCCCTAACCCTCAAGCTCTGGCACCAGATGAAAATACAGATGCGCGACGAAGAGGTGGAATCCATTTTCAACCTTGAGACCGACCTTCTGCCCGTCCTGCTCGGAATTACCTACCGAGGCATCCGGTTTGCTTCGGAAAAGGCCGAAAAGCTTATTGTCAGCATGGTGGCCCGCGAAAAAACCCTCCTCTCCGCCCTGCGAAAGGAGTGCGGAGGACCCATTGACATCTGGGCCGCTGCTGGTATCGCCAAGGGCTTTGATAGGCTGGACATTGAATACCCCCGCACCACCACCGGCCTGCCCTCCTTCACGCGAAGCTTCCTCGAATCCTGCCCCCATCCCGTGGCCAAGATGATCGTGGAAGCCCGCGAACTGAACAAGACCCACGGAACCTTTCTCCAACCTTACTTGGATTTCTCCCGCCACGATGGACGCATCCACCCCCACATAAACCAACTCCGCTCCGACGATGGCGGGACCGTGACCGGACGCCTCTCCTCGGCCAGCCCCAACCTCCAGCAAGTACCCGCCCGCCACGAGATCATCGGCCCGCTTGTACGCTCCCTCTTCCTCCCAGAAGAAGGGAAGCTCTGGGCCGCTAACGACTTTTCCTCACAAGAGCCCCGCTTGCTGGTGCACTACGCCACCCTGCTCGAGCTCGACGGGGCGGAAAAGATGGCCGAGGCCTATAAAACCGACCCCCATACCGACTTCCACCAGATGGTCGCAGACATGGCCGGGATCAAGCGCAAACAAGCCAAAACCATTGGCCTCGGGCTTATGTATGGCATGGGCAAGTCCAAGCTCGCCAATGAACTGGACCTACCCCTCGAAGAAGCCGATGGCCTGAGCAAGACCTTTCATGCCAAAGTCCCCTTCCTGCGCGGAACGGTAGACGCCGTCATGCGCCGTATTGGGAACGCCTCCTCCAACGGCTCCATCCGTACACTCCTCGGACGCAAGTGCCGCTTCCCCCTCTGGGAGCCCATGGAATGGGGCGTGAACAAGGCCCTTCCGCGCGAAGAAGCCGTCGCGAAGTACGGACAACGGATCAAGCGCGCCTATACCTATAAGGGCCTCAATCGACTCATCCAAGGTTCCGCCGCCGATCAGACAAAAGCGGCCATGATCGCCCTCGAGCGCGCGGGCTTTCACATCCTGCTTCCCATCCACGACGAAATTGCCCTTTCCGTCACGGACCGCGGCGAAGCAGAAGCTGCCGCCGCAATCATGGCCCAAGCTGTTCAGCTCGAGGTCCCTTCCCGCGTCGACGTGGAGATCGGACCCTCTTGGGGAGAAGCGAAATGAAAACCATCATCCACGTCAATCAGCACGTTATCAAACGCAACCGCAAGCTAGGAGAAACTAACCCGGTCCTGACTGTCAAAACATACAACAGCAACACCTACGCGAACGAGGTCGAAATACAAGGACCTTCACGCATCGTGTACTCACCCGATAAACCGCTTTCATGCGGCGCGCGCGTCTGGATCGAGACCCACGCCCCTGTTGTTCTTGGGAGCAGCCATGGATAAAACAGACGAGATCATCGAAACGCTGATCAAGGAACAAACCGAAGCGCTGCTGCGCAACCGACAGGAGCTGGCAAAGAGGCGCGAGAACGAAAAGGAAAGGCTGCGAGTACTCCGGTTTGAGGAACGGCAAGCCCAACGGGCACTCGCCCCACCCAAGAAAAAAGCGAAACCCCCCAACCAGCGCGACAAACGCTGGGCCGGAATAATTGTTCGCGAGGTCGTACACGCCAAACTACGCGAACTATCCAAGTTCTACAGCAAGCCCGTCACCCGCATCGTAGAAGACTGGACAGACGAAGCGTTCACCAAGGCCCTTAAAGAGATGGAAAAGACCCAACAATAAACCCAACAATAAACCCAACAATAAACCCTGATTAATTCTGCTTGCCTTTTAAAAAATAGTTGTGATATGCTTTCTTTGTTCGTCGCTGTTGAACAAGAAAGAAGAAACCCTTAACCCGTATCAGCATGGAGAAAGTTATGCCAAAAGGTATATCCCGCAACCCGCGCATCGACAGGCGTAGAAAGAAGAACCGCACTTCCACGACTGCCACGACAGGGTTTGTCGAAATTGGACCCCCCATGACCTTTCAACAGGCCATGCATTCCGTTACTGCTCTTACCAACTCTGCAACGGATAGCGTCAACCACCCTCCCCACTACACCGTGGGCGGAATCGAGACCATCGATTTCATCGAAGCAAAAAACCTGAACTACCATCTCGGCCAAGTAATCAAATACATTACCCGCGCTGAACACAAAAACAACTTTCTGGAAGACCTCAAGAAGGCCCAGTGGTATCTCAACCGCGAAATTGAAAACAGGAGCAAGATATGAGCGACGCAAGCATGAGCAGAGAGGACATGTATCACGTGTTCAGGCAACTACCTACCCTCAAACTGGAGGAGTTCGCAAAACGTGCAATGGTTCAAGCAGAAGCGCGCAAACAGCGTGATGCGCTCAAGGACAAACTCGCCGACATCATTGGTCTGTGCGGCATTCACGACGTAGTCAGGATGCTCGCAGAACTCGCCGATGACAAAGCCTACCTCACGCAAGACCACGACGATGACCTCATCTGCATGGTCCTCTCGAAAACTGAAAAACAAATCTGGGGCCTCACCCTCTCTCAACAACATAGTCAACAAGATAGGACTAAAGATCATGGCCAAATGGAGCTCCCTGTGGACCTTACCAATGAACCAAGAACAACGCGCTAAAGCTATCCAAGCAGCGCGCTTTACTCAACCTTCACGGACCACGAGCAAGGCAAAACAAGCCCCTCATTGCCAACCATTCAAGATAAAAACCGATCCAACAAGCTCCACATAGGCATAACCAGAAAGGAAGAATGAGCCGACCAAACAGTGCCCGACCGGGCAACCGTAATGCGCGCCGCAACGAAGCATCGAAGTCAAAAGAATGCACGTGTTGCGCGAAACACCAACCACCCGACCATTTCTACTTGACCAAATACAGGACGCTATCCTCATGGTGCAAAACGTGTCAGCGGGAAGCGCGGAAAATCAGCGCGTGGAAAAACAAACTGTTGAAGACGTCTGTCTGATCGCCCGAAATGCCATTGATCGTATCGGCGAGCTTGAACGAGCATTAGAACGAAGCAAGCGTTATCAGTCGAGGATGGCGAAGTACCGCACGACATGCCCGAAATGCGGGTCTACTAAAAAACAGAAGGAGTGCAGGAAATGCATCGCATAAAACTGGCCGCGGGATTGAACCTCGCATCGGACGGTGAATGCTTTACCCCGACGCTTACCAACGAGAGCAAAAAGAAATGGATTGACGACCACGATCTGTTCATTGCCAACGGCCGGACGTTTGCGCTGGTGGACACCTTTAACTGCGTCTACTTTATGGACTGCATAACCGGCAGCTTGTACCAGTTTGGCGAATGTCTGACATCCACCGAATTGAAATACAACGGCTTCCGACGCGACAATGACAAGGCCGCGAAGGTGTTGATGGCCGTGGAAAAGGTAAATCATGCGAACGCTCGCTGAAGCTTGTCTAAGCTATGCCGAAGGTGACGACTACCACGTCACCTTGGACCTGCTTACCCGAGCAGGGAGTCGACTCATCGAGCTGGAGGCCGAGTGTGCCCTGTTGCGGGCGCAGTTGTTTGAGGCGCAAACAACCTTTGAGGCATCAAAATGACACTCCTCGGTGAGACGCCGTACACAAAATGCTTTGTGCGTAACGAATTCCTGTTCGACGAAAAGCGGGGTCACGGTGAGTTCACGCCAGCCGTGGTGTTTGCGTTCCGCGCCGAGCCAGCGCGTGTGCCGATGTTTCAAGTGATGCTTGACAGCGGCGCACAATGGGCGCGGGTGCCTATCCACATGATTTGCAGCAAGCCCTGCGCCCCGCTACCGATTGAACAGTCCTGCTGGTGGGATTCTTACGGCTACGACTTCACTGTTGTTGCGCTACCGTTTTTAAAAGGTCACGCGGTCACGGCACTTGGCAGGGACGGTCAGATACGCAAAGGGAATTATCTATTCACGGTGGACTGGATGAAAACCGGCTGGAGCGAGGTGCCAGATCAGCACAAGAATCATCATGTGCTCGCGCTTGAGTCGGGGGCGTGGATCGCGTACCCGAATAACAGGCTGGTGTGGCAAGACCCGTCGTGGATTACACCCTCTCCGAATAAAGAGTGGCAAACACCTACCCGTATCTATTCTGTCGAAGGGAAATGAAATGAATGTCAAAACTGAGTACAGCAGAGATGAGGGGGTGAGCGTTGTTTTAGCAGTGCAGCTATGCATTTTAGAAGGGTACGATGCGGATGCGCTCTCCAGAGAAGTTGGGAAGCTGACCTTCCTCGTTGGGTACATGCTTGAGCGTATGCCGGAGGATGTGCAGTTGGAGATTCTTAATGCTGTTAGTTACCGAAAATGGATCAGGGGGGAAGAATGAAAGATGAATACGCGG
>Ga0181348_1000471_pt1 | contig 17503 bp, 25 predicted proteins | sample Su13VDMM110DN_FD_130092 | JGI IMG/M metagenome (GOLD analysis project Ga0181348, IMG submission 130092) | Freshwater viral communities from Lake Michigan, USA - Su13.VD.MM110.D.N | ecosystem: Environmental > Aquatic > Freshwater > Lake | place: USA: Michigan | collected 2013-07-16
CGGCGTCGAGCTTCCAATGCAGATCCATGGCCTCTGCGTGATGGACCGAGGCGATGTAGCTGATCTTGCCGCGGAGCATCTGCTGCCGTTCAAGTGATGGAATGGGTCCATCATACCGCTCTCCCCATGTCGGCTTCCTCTTGCCGGTCTTCAGTCTGTTGCTTCCCCGAACCTGCTCGTTGTGGATGGCCGCCCGGACATTCCGCCGGTAATGCTGTGTGACAGTTGGCCGCCCCGAGTTGATGCAGAGCCCCACGATATCCTGGCGGATGCCGGGACCCATCACGCGCTTCTTGTCGGGGTTGAGCTCGACATGGTATTCCGCAAGGACCAGTCCGGCGCAGCGATACATGGAGTCGATCACGACGCCTTTGGTCGGCACCTTCCACGAGACCGTCAGGTCATCCGCGTAGCGGGTGTAGTAGCCGCCAAAGGCGCGGGCCATCGCGGACAGCCTGATGTCGACGATCTTCATGGCGAGGTTCGACAAGATGGGGGATGACGGTGCTCCTTGGGGAAGGAATCGCGTGGCGGACGTCACGCCCGGTCCCGTCGACAGGAAGTTCTGGACGATTGAAAGAGACAGTCGTTTGACGAACTTCGGGTCGGACTTTTCATCAACCAGGAACGTCTTGAGGGAATTGTAAGCCGACAGTATGCCTGGCTGGATGCCGCCATGGTTTTTGTTCCGATACAGATTCATGAGCCCAAGAAGGACTGCCGAGGCGATCTCGGGATCTGCCTGGATCATGCACTTTTTAATGATGCCATCCGCCAGGGCCGCCGTGACCCCGTGGGCCTCAAGGGCTCGGCGGACCACTGGGGATGTCACGGAATGGAAGAAGTCCCGTGCGTCCATGTTGAGGACGACGAGGGGGCCGGACTTCTTTCCCCAATACGAAAGATGCGCGGTGGCGCAGCTCAATGGATCCTTGGCTCGGATGAATCCATGGGCGTTTCGATGCATCGGGATCCCACCAAGGGATTCCATAATGCCGCGCTGGACGGACTTCAGCGACTCGTCAGGGGCGCAGATCGTCCGGAGATTGCTGTATTTGATGATCTGATTCCCCAAGTGTCGAACGGTAGCCCATGATTGGTCGGCGTCTGGAACCCCCTGCGGCCATCGACTTTTGATCGCGAGATCCCACAGGCAACCGAAGAGTGCGTCGATCTGCTTCGGGAGCCCGTCTGGAATGGGCCGTCCCGTTTTTTTGGGTACGAAGCTCACCCGATAACTCAAGCCCCCACCTCCCGATTGACGGTCCCAGCTTTCTCCCTCAACGCCACCACGTCATTTCCCGCGGCCGTCGTTGGGCGATTTGCCCGACCCATCTCGGAGTCTTCGCCGTCGATTTCGATTTCGACATCGTGCGCCGAACTGCTGCGGCAGAACCGATCGGCAACCTCAATGGCGCCGCCCTCCTGCTTGCCCAGCTTGACGACTGCGTCGAGATGTTCGCGGATTTGTTGATGAGCCCTTTCGTTCCCCTTGATGCTCCAGTCGCCGACTGAGTGAATGTTCTCCCTGACACTGCCCAACAGATCCTTCATGGCGGTGTCGCCAAGGAAATCGAGATGCTCGAAGCGCTCCAGGAAGTTCTTGAACTTCTTGATGGAACGCTGGTTCACGGTGGTTTCGGCACCATCCATTCCCTCCTTAAAGGCAATGGCGGCATCGACGGCTGTCTGGCGGAAGTCAGACGCCATGGTCTGGACGAGATTCGTCATGGAGTTCGTCAGTTCCTGTTTCTGGGTCGCCATGAGAGTGTCGAGCCCTTCGACGTCCTCGATCTTGAAGAACATGTGGCGCATGTGGCACCGCATGTGGGCGGTCGCGGGCGACAGATAGTAGGCATCGATGCGATCGGCAAATCCCGGGAACTTTGCCGCGAGTTCGGATTTGCGCTGCAGGACGTCGTTCTGGAAGTGGTTCTCGATGTAGAGCCTGGCCACTTCGAGGTATTCGTCGCGCATCTCACGCAGGTAGGCGTCGATCGTCGGGATCTCATTGTTGTTGACGAGACGGATTTGCGGGAGCTCCTCGATAAAGGATCTCGATACCGTGTCGAGACGCTTGGCGACCTTGCGCTTGACGTTCTCGAACGGCTTCAGATTGGTCTTGGGCATCAGCATGAGCTGGCCCTTCTTGACGTAGGGCGAGTCCTGCATAAATCCGACAAGATGCTTGTCGCGATCTTTGACGGTGACTTCCCCGTTCCAGGGGCCGCCAAAGGTTACGGTGAGGAGCGATCCAACCCGGAAAAGGCTGGGGGCGATTGTGGTGATGTCAGGCATGTGCTAATTATTGATTGGATGAGAATGGTGGCTATTTCGGGATCACGTTGGCCATGATGTGTTTGGCGAGGGTCTGCCGGCTGACCGCTTGGCGAAAGCGAGTTCCCTTGGTCCTTCGGCTCTTCACGATTTCGAATCGGTCACCGGGATGTCTTAGGATGATCATGTCGACTTCAAGAGCTATTCGGGGAAAATTCAACGGCCTTTCGGCAGCCGGCATGTCCAGGATTTTTATGACGCGCATGCCAGTGGATGGGGTTCGCCATGCCTTGCCAAGCAAGTGGCGGACGGCGGGATGATCTCGCCATCCTTTCCAAACGAGAAGCCCCCGGGGATCTCCATGCCGCGGGCGAACATTTCATTGATGACCTGCCGCTCCGTATTGATGACGACTCTCCGATCGACGTGCCTTGCGATTTCGCGGCCGTCATGAAGTTTTCCCACCCACTCCTGGGTTCCGATGTCGAACTCGACCTGGCTGACTTTTGGGGCCTCGCGAAGACCGAAGGGTTTGAGATCCAGGTCGTCCGTGTGGACGTAGACCAACGGAACCTTTCCCGTGACGTCGGCCGGGCCGACAAAAATATCGATTGTTTTAGGCATACGAAAATAGGGCCGCCCCTTTCGGAGCGGCCCCTTGATTCGATGTGATGGCTTTGGTGACGTCAGTTCTGGACTGCTTCCGCGACCTTGTCGGTGGCGCAACCACCCTCCGGAACCGGCTCGCGGTTCGTGATGGCCCCACCAATGACATTGGTGAAGCGTTCGAGGATGTTGTGGCACTCGGCTCCTTGGAAGCCTTCGCCCGACGTCTTGTGGGCGCCTTCGCCACCGGGCGGGACGTCAATGTAAACGGTTTTCATGATGTTGGATCTGCAATGATGAAGTGATGATGACTGGTCGACTTAGTCGGGGATCTCGACCTGGAGACGAAGCCAGCCGGGCTGTCCTTCGATTTCGAGCACCTTGGTGGATCCGCCGATGTCGTGGGCGACCTGCGCGAGTTCCTGGAGGCGATAGCCCTGGAAGATTTCCTGGAGGCGCTGCCTCATGCCGTGATCGTGGCCTTTCGTGTCGGCGAGGAGTTCGTAGAACTGGACTCCAGTCTCCTCCTCAGTCTTGAGATTGAGGCTGATCTCGTAGTAGCGCCCCTTCTCGGCGGCCGTCAGTTCGCGATTGAACGTGATGACGCCGTCACATGCCGCTTCGCGGTGGTCGTAATAGCGGGCGACTTTCTGCGTCATGTCGATCTTCATGCCGCACCCCAGGTCTGGGATGAAGACGGTTTCGACGGCACGTTCGAGGATGCGGAGATCCTTGGCTTGGACGGATCCCTGTTGGCTGATTTGTTCGCTCATAGTGATGGTGTGTTATACTGCTGGTGTTGATGATGACTCGAAGATCAGCTTGGCGGCTGATTCCATTGTTTTCTCGCGGGGTTTTGCTTGGCCCGTCACAAAATCTCGGGATGGCGTGTTGGCAAACGGAATTGTTGCATCGAGGGCGTAATTTCTCAACGCATCGTTCTTTGCCGCAACATCCGGCCGTCTGACTCCTGGAGTCACCTTGGTGAGGGCTTCAACAAGATGTTGATGCTTCAGGAATTTCTTATCGCTCCTTGCTCCGTCTCTCAAGAGCTTCATCTTGATGGCTTCGTTGACGACCGCGGCGACCTCGGCATTCGAATATCCGTCGGTCTTCATGGCCAGCTCCCTGACGTCGATGCCGTATTTTTCAGGCTCCCATCGAGTTCTCTGCAGGTGGACCCGGAAGGTTTCCTCCCGCTCCCATTCCCTGGGCATGTCGAGGAACCACATGGCGTCCCATCGCTGAGCTCGAAGAGCTTCGGCCGGCACTCCCAGGATGTCATTGGTGACGGCCCAGACAAACACCTTGCTGGTCCGATACTGCATCCAGTTCAGGAATGAGGCGAAGACTTCGGACTGAACCGTGTCGACTGTTCCTCCACGACCCCATGCGCCCGCCATCATCTTCTCCCACTCGGACAGGACAAGGAAGCATGGAGCTTGTGATTCGGCCGCCGCGATGATTTGGCGATATCCCCGATGGGTTTCGCCCTGGTTTGGCCCCTTGGATGCGCCAAGGTCCGCGTAGAGCGTGGTGTATCCGACGCTTTTTGCGAGATGTTCAATCGTCCAGTCTTTGCCGGTTCCCGAGGGACCAAAGATGATGGCGCCCTTTGGCATGTCGATCCCCTCGTCGCGTGCTCCCTCAAGGAACATCTGGTTCTGTTCGCGGAACCACTCCTTGATGTTTCCGCCACCCGCAATGAGGTCTCGTTCGGGCACCGCCCCATCTTCGTGATGAGGCAGCACGATCCGGAGGGCGTCGGTCTTTTGAATCGTGTCGATTTTGGCCGTTCGGACAATCTCGAGATCGAACATGACCTCGGACGTCTGACCCTTGAGACGCTTGGTTTTATTTTCCGAAGACGCCCTCGCCAGGATATTCTCCGCTTCCCATCCGCGGAACCCCAACAGTAGTGACGCCAACATCTCGCGCTGGTCTACTGAGAGGTCGGGAAGCATCTCCTGGTCTTTTTTGGCTTTCTCGGCCTGCTCAGGATCCAACAGCATCGCCAGACTCTTGTTGATCAGATACAGCATCCACTCCTTGTCGGGCAGGGGATATCTCACCACCGCGATTTGATGGTCAAGCTCGGGCGGCACAAAGTCCTGATGGCTCACCATGACGATGTTGCGCCTGGATTCGATGAGTGCTGTCTGTGACTTCTTGAGGCTTCGGGTGAGTCCGGGATTGGAATGTCCGGACGAGCGGCTGTCCTGCATGTGATACATGACGTCGAACATGATCAGGATGGAGTCGGGCAGGGGGCCGGTCTGTCGAATGTCGGCTGGTGGGCTGGCTGGTTTTGGGTTATTCGCGGCGTCGGGATTCTTTCCATCGTCTCCCGTAAATGGTTTCTCGAACCACTCGATGACGTCCCTCGGGCTTTGGAACGCCACGGTCTTCATGCTGGTCATGTCAGTCAGGGTTCCGTTGTAATCCCACACGTAGACGCGGCTGATGCATGAGGTCTGCATCAGAATCTTCTGTTCCTGCATCAACATCCGCTCCTCTTCATCGGTGACGAGCAAGATGAGCGGCTGCCTTGAGTTGATGAAGGGGGCCAGGACACTTTTTACCTTCAGTTTGAAGGTTTTGGGTTTTGCCATCAGCGGGGCGGATTGAGCGGATCGAGCGTCGTGGCGACCTCGAGAAGTCCTCGCGCGTAATTATCTTCAACCCTCATGCCGGCACCCAACGCCATCGTCAGGGCGCTTGCCCACTGAAAACTTTGGCGGTCGGATGAGGCGCGGGCTTCTGCCCCGGCGTCGGCCCCAATCGGTTTGGGGTAAAACGTGTAGGTGGCGCTGAAGCGCTCATCGATCACGATGGTCAGGGCCATTGCCTTGGCAAGGCCTGAGTCGATCGCTTTCTGAATGATTTCGCCGAGGTTCTGGTTAAGGACACTAGCCCTCTGCTTTTGCGTTTCCACCGGACTCGCCGGCATTCGGGCGATGCGCTCCATTGGTGACGATTGCTGGGGTGCCGGCGTTCCGGCGGGTGAGTCGGGTGAGTCGGGCATGTTTTTTATATTGGGTCATTGCGATGAGAATGAATTCTGACTCGGCCATTTCGATGTCGGCTTCTGGCTCGAGATTTCGGGAAAACTCCTCGATGGCTGCGTCGAGGAGTTGTGGGGTTTGGTCGGGAGGACGCGACTCCTTTTCAGCCTGGACGTCGGCAACTTTCTTGATCTCTCCGTAGATCACGTCGGCCTCCAGGAAAAAATCCAGTGTGGACTCAAGCATTTCGGGTGTCCATGCAAACGGCGGCCTTGCATCAGCGTCTCCACTCAGGACCATCACGGACGCTCTTTCACAAATCAGAATGCCGCGAGATGTCGGCACGTTGATTTCGAGAGGGATCTTCTCATTCCTTCCCGTCGGACCGGGCGACCATGCCGCCACCTGAAAGGTGAGGGAGTCGCTAGTTTCCATCTGAATCTTAAACTCAGGCCTCCTTCTGATTTGGTCGATCGTCATGAAATCCAGAATTTGGTGGCGATTCTGACGGCCGCCGCCCACAGGATGGCCACCATGGGCAGTCGCATCCACAAGGAGTCGGCAAGAAGCTCCCACCAGCTCCAGAGGGAGATCCCGATGGCTGCGACGATCCAGTGACTCAGGCACCGCGGGCACCTCACGAGCCTTGCCAGCCAGGAGCCGCTCCATCGGCGGTCAATCAGTGCCAGTAGTGGCTGGAAAATTTCCTCGTCGGCAATGTCCTTTGCGATCAGCCCCGCCGCGGCGGGGACCGCAAGAAGCCAGAGGACGAGGAACAGTGTGGTTGATGGCATCTTGTTCTTTTAGCTAGGGGCCGGTTCGGCACAATTAGAAAATGGAAACGATGATGATGAGGGCGAAAAACGCCGCTACCATCAGGAGGGTCCTGACGACCCCATCCTCAAAGGTTTTGCTGATCACGGTCACCCAGAGCACCGGCAGGCCCACGAACAGGCCGACAAGGAGGATGATCGGAGCCAGCACCTTCGACAGGCAAATCCAGCACAGGAGGAGTCCAAGGAGGGCTCCGGCCCCCATCACGGCGTCCTTCGACATTGCCCCTCCCTCTCCATGTCGGACAGGACCTTCATGACGACGACCCGTCGCTTAAAAAAGATGCCGAGCATGCACAACGAGATGATCGTGATGCAGTTCGACAGAAATTCCAGGTCACTCATCGCTTGGTTTTTTTGGCTTGATCGGGCAGAGCTTCCTCGCCTTCTCGATCCATCCCCCTCTTGTTTTGGAGGCGGATCTCCTGAATCAATTTGTTCTGATCCATCACGGCCCACACTGAAAAAAGTAGGGCCGCTATCGATATAAAAATCACGGGTTTTTGATGTTTTTCTTCTCCTCGACTGTCTTCTGTAGACGATCAACCTTTGAGCGTCCAGGGCAGAATCTCGAGGTCACCAACGGGCGGCCTTCGAGAACTGCGATGAAAAGCTTGGGAGTCTTGCTGGTTCTGATGGTCATTCTGACAGTCTACCGGATACTTTTTGAATTGACAATGATGACCCTTGGAATCCTTGTAGGGACGCGATGCCGGTGAAACTCACCGGCACCGCCCCTTATGCCTTACACAAAAACGAACCGCACTCCTCAGAGCAGAACGTCTGGTTGCCTGCCTCCCCTCATGAACTCCAACAGGTTTGGCTGTTGGTGTCCGACGGTGTTGCGGGCGGCGCGGGCGGGTCGCATCAAAGCTGACCCAACCACCGTCGACACTTTGGCGAGCCTTCCGATCACCGGAATCTCCTCTGCCATTGTTTCGACGACTTTTCTCGCGAGTTTTCTCATGGGGGTTGTCCTCCATCTTCCAAGTTTTCAATAATGGGACTTCTCCCTCCCCATATCGTTCCGGTCACCCAGAAGCTTAATCGCGGACTTCAGCCGTCCCGTGAGGAACTTGGCCGATATTTCCAGACGATTGCCCCCGGGATGGATTTTCTGGAGCTGCTGCCATTCACCCTTCAGCTAGGCGGGAGGCCCATGGACGTCGCCGTTCGACGCCCAATGTTCGCACCGCTTTTCCGGAAGAAAAGAAGGAGCAGGCGCGAAATTTTCAAATGCGGTCGCCAGGTCGGAAAGACCAGCAATGCTGCCGGGTCCATGATGATGAACCTGGTCTGGCGAAAAAATTTCAGAATTCTCTACGTGGCTCCCCTGGCGATCTACACGAACCGCCTTCACCACATCCACTTCTCCAATATGATCCGGTCCTGTGGGCTTCCGTGGCCCATCCAAGATCAGGATTGCGTCAACAACGTCAATGAGAAGACGTTCCGCACTGGAAGCCATTTCCACGGAGTCTCGTGTTTCAACTCGGCGGGCAACGCCCTCGGCATCGCGATCGACTGGATTGTGCTCGATGAAGTCCAGGACCTGAATCTCGACTTCGTCCCGCAGATCCGCGAGACCCTGAGGACTTCGGATTTTCGATGGGAGAGCTACTTTGGAACCGCCCGCGGAATCGAGAACACCATCCAGTTGCTGTATGACGAATCCTCCGGAGGCGAGTGGAGGATGCGGTGCGGGTGCAAGGCTTTTGGCCGGGACATCATTCCGGATCTTGAGCATGACGCCATCGGCATGATCCAGCGTCACGGCGTCGCCTGTCCGGACTGCAGTCGCCTGATCGATGTGGAGCGCGGCGAGTGGATTCATCGCCATCCCGACCGGGCGCAGGATGAATACGGCGAGGACGAGCGCGGAAATCCCGTGATCGTCAAAGCTGGTTTTGCCGGGTTCCATATTCCCGCCACCATCGTTCGTGACGTCTGCACGCCCTACGATCGATACCTTGAAACCATCTACGACAAGCTTCATGGGGTCAGCCGGTATTCGGAGGCCAAGTTTCTTCAGGAGGTCTTGGGGATTTCATCCGACCAGGGTGGCCGCCCCATCACGCCCGAGGAGATCCAGAAAGCGTCGGTGCTTGACATCACGGAAGACGGCGAGGGGTTCAACGCCGAGCACTACTCGCTGCTGGCTGGCGGACAGGACTGGGGCGGCAGCGAGATCACGTCGTTCACGGTCGGCACCATCGTGGGGTGGCATCCCACCGGCGTCTTCCACTGCCTTGGAGCCGCCCGCCCCACCGGCATCCCAGACAACGAGCGCCACATTCCCATGGCGGCCTTTTATCAAAGGGTCGGTAAAGGTCGCATGGTCGGAATCGGAGCCGACGCCGGCTTCGTGGGTTCCGTCCAAAATCGAAACCTTGCCAGGATTTCGGGAATCCGGACGGCCAACATCGCCTACGGGACCAAGCGGGATTTCTTCCACGCGATGCCCGGCAATAATTTTGTTGTGGACCGCACCACTCTAATCTACTTGGCCTACACGCTCATCCGGGAGGGCAAGCTGCTGTTTCCAAAAGGGCGGTGGTTTGAGACGTTCACGAAGGATCTGACCGCCACCTACATCGAGGACGTGGAGGCCCCCAACGGCATCACGATCCGCCGCTACTGCCGCCGGAAAAATCTTCCCGACGACTTCCTGCACTCCCTCGGCTACGCCCTCTTCATCGCCTCGATTGCGCAAGGCATCGACCTGCCCGCAATGCTGGGGCTCGGAGCCAACGGCAGTTTGTCCTCACAGGCCATCTCGCTCCAACAACTCGGTGAAGAGGGCAGTCAGACGCTGGACTTTTTCGGTTTCACGGATTCCTGAAGATTTCCTTCAAAAGCTCTCTGGTATCCATCATTATGATCCATACGTGCAGGGGTTGCCGGCCGTGAAAGCCTTGTCCTCGTCCATGCCGCAGGTGCTGCACCGGGAGATGCCGTCGGCGGTCTCGTGGTTCATGGCATGCTCCCCCTTCTTGCGCCGCTCACGCCGCGATCGCCGCGGCTCTTTTGCGGGAATCTTGGAGGTCAGCGGTTTTGCCGCGGGCGGCGGCTCGTTTGGATCCAGTGAGATCATGGTGGGATTCGTTGATGATGGTGCCGTCCAACTCCACAGGCTCTGTTGTGGATAGCCAGATGGTTGCGCCACACTTTAATGGCTTATCGGGTGAGTAGATGAGGGTGGTGTTGGGGCCGATCCTGATGGATGTCCCGCGAAGATTCCTTTTCGATGTTTTGACCGTCACGACCGGATCGCGCCGATTCTCCTTCCGGTTTTTGCGGAGCGCGTGCTGGTCGATATGGATGATGGTCTTGAGGGGCATCACCGAATGAATTTGAACCTCGGCACTTCTTGGTCGGGCTCGTGTTGATGCTTGGTGCAGTCGTCGTGGGTGTGCATGTTGATGTCGTTCAACTTGCAAGCTCCCTGCTCCGTCACCATCTGGTTCCAAAGCACCCATGGAAGAATCGACATGACGCCGACTGGTGCATCCCATGGATGATAGAGCACATACCAGACCTGGGATTTGTGGTGCTGGACCAGCGCGATCGCCGTGAAGAAGCGGCCTCGGTAGTGCTGGTATTTTCCAGGCTTGAATCCCTCAGGTGCTTGTTCAGTCCCTTCGAGCTCTCTGATCCTGACCTTGATGTTGTGCGCCTCGAACTCGTTACGTGTGTAGTCGAAGAGATCGAACTTCTCTCCAGGATCTTCCGATTCCGTTCCTTGATCTTCCAGGATGATGATTTTGCTCATTGTTTTTCCTTGGTTGGTGTCGCTTTCACTATCGCCTTCCGCAGCCTCTCTGCCTTGCGCCGTGCGCTGGTCGCCCGCGCTGGGTAACCAGCATCTTCGACATCGTCAGCCAGTTCATTCAGAGTGTCGACCAAGTCTTCCAGAAACGCTGCCGGCAGTGTCAATTTCAATTGGTCCACTATTCGCGCAGTTTTCTGTTTTTGAGCGCCGCGTCGGGCACCCGTCTTGACTGTCATCATCGTTTGATTCGGATCAGTTGATACTTCTCCCACAGCTTGGCTGTGCGGATTTGATGTTGGATGAGGTGCGGTTCGGCATCGATTTCCCACTCGAGTTCCTCGGCGAACAGGACATTGTCGGCTCCGGACCTCTCGGCGGACTTCAAGAGCTCCTGGTATTTCGCCCGCAGCAGGACGATCCCCTCTTCGGCCGTTCCGACCTGGTAGCTCCTGATGTCGGGAGCGTCCGTGTCGAGAGGCTTCCTGATGGCCACGCGGACCAGCGGAGCCCCATCGAAGTCCTCGCAGACCGACAGCGTCACGTTGATTTCGTCACGGACCTCAAGGGCGGCCATCCAGCGTGGCTGAACCCGCCCCGGGTCATTGGTCAGGATGGGCCACCAGATTGGCTGCCAAATGATGGGGTTGATGGTGGCGTTGTTGAACGGCGAATATCCCGGCTCGATAGATGGATCATCGTCTGACTCCATCACCATGGACTGGACGTGGCTAGGCGCGTTGTAGATGTGGGTGTTGATGAACAGCTTTCCGCCCTGTCCTTTACCGTCACGCTCGATGAGTGTTTGCAAGGCTGGCTTCATCAACGGCTCCCGGATCATCTGGAAGAAATCGGCCGGTTCATTGTCCTTCCAAATCACTGAGACCACGTCCCGATCTCTCGACTGGATTAGGAATCTTTTGACGTCGTCGGGAGTCGTCATGGTCATGGAGTAGTAGATGTCGTCCTCTGGATGGTCCTGCAGGATACCGATCGGCAAGAAGGTGCCGTGATCGAGGAAGTGGCGGGCGGCCCGGTAAAGGAGCGGCTCATGAATCATGCGCTGCGCCATTTGCGAGGCCCGCTCCTGGGTCATCAGGTTTTTGTTCTCATCGAGACCTTTCTGGATCATCGCGATGATTCCGCGATGCCCCATGCTTCTTCCAGCCATCTTGGCCCTGGCGTGGTCAAGCAGTCTGGTCGACGCAATATCTTGTGGGCGTCCGGTAAACTTGCAGGAACAGCAGCATGCCAGAAAGCCGCCGATGAGTATGTTTTGCTCGCCGCAGTTTGGGCATCGCGGCCACTGGTTGCGGTCGCGGGACAATTCTTCAATGTTGTGGCTCATGTGGCGAGAATGATGGATGATAATTTTTGATGACCTTCGGTAAGCCATGGCGCCGGCAGGCCGTGCCGGGCGGCGAGTTTCGAAAGTTTTCCGAGCAGGCCTGGGGAGTGGAAGGTATCGTGAGACATCTTGACGGTCTTCCGCCGTCCCTCGATTTCCAGCTCCATCCAGCACTGGGGATGACGCCGAATAATGGTGCAGCAGAAATTTGAGATTTGATGAAAGCCCCTGCTTCGATAAACAAGGTAATGTCCATTCCGACGCAGATAGTTTGCACCATGAATCCTGAGGGCGATGGGGCTTGTCGCGATCGCCATCTTTTCAGCGAACTCCCGGAAATCAAACCCGTGGCGCTGACAGATGGCCCTGACCAGTTTGATTCCGGTTTCCCTTGAAACCGAAGGATTCATGACGATCTGGTCGACGGTCTCGATGGCGGTTTCCGGAAGTGTCGCGTCGGCAATGGCTTCGATCAGCGGAATCTCCGACAGGGTTTCCCGATGGTCCTGGACCCATCCCGAAGTTTTTGGGATGACATCGAAAGCCGCGCCGCGGGAGTAGTCCCGGCGATCCCTCATGACGACCAGAGATCTTTCGACCTTCGTGTTGGTCACAATGGGAGCTGCCCTGTTTTCGTCGGAAAGCAGCAGGGCGGGGCCGCTAGACTCCTTGGGCATTATCGGCTCCATCTTCAAGGCAGACTCTTCGGAGCAGCACAGGACAAGGTCGCTCCATTCTCTCTTGGCGCTTTTGTGACAGCCAACGACCGTGAAGAGGTCGGGGGACAGTCGCAGAGAGCAGTCCATCCAGTATTCCGGACCACAGAACGTCATGAGGGCTGGACGCCCCCAGATGTTTCTGGACATCCGGACCATGACGAGCCCCCGAAACTTCCTCGTCCTTCCGAACTCCGCCAGGATGCCCTCGGCGATATTGGCGCTCATCAGAGACCATTCGCCAAAGACTCTTGGATTTTTGGGCTCTAGTGAATGCAGGTAGTGGGCCTTGACGCCTTCGTTGAAATGCCGGACGGCAAGTCTGCAGGCTGCCGCCCACCGCTTCCAGTCGGCCGTTGGTGATTGGACAAAACCTCCCCACCGCTCGAGATCTTCAACGGCCTCGATAGAAGTGCCTCCGGAGAATCCCGCGACATGCTCGACCAGCGTCTTCCAGGTTCCGCACGGAGCGCATCGGACAAAGACCTCTCCATCTTCGGACGGAAAGACCTGCAATGACAGTCGCCGACAAACCGAACACAGGCGGCGTTCGCCGACGAATTGAGGCGCCGGCGTCCCCATGATTCTCCACCAGATTTTGGCGAAGTCGTATTGGACGGTCGGCACGACCGCCTCCGACTTCCGACTCAATCCGACTTCAATCGGCTGGCGATCAAAATACCGCTCGTCGTTTTCGACGATCACCGGATTCGTGGTCGAGATGGCCTGAACCGCGATATTGCCGACGTGCTTTTTGATGGCGGCTCCGCTCGACGACAAGGACTTTGCCAGGTCTTCGAAGCGGATGCCGTGAGCTTCTATGGCAGCCATAATGAGCGGGTGGTGGAGTGGCGAGACGTTTTTCTCGTAGGTGGCCCGGCGGCGCCGTCTGGCCCGGCACCTATTCTTCTCGGCTTTTGAGCCTGGGGGTTTTTTTAGGTCGACGGGGTCTTGTGACATGGTAAAATCTTTGTTGCATCAAGCACTGCACTCAACCAATTACGATCATGCGCGACTTCTATTCAGACCACGGAGCCCTCTTTGCCCAGCTTTTTAACGACTACGACCTGCCTGATTTTGTCGATCAAGGGCAGCAGCCGGAGTCTGACAAGCTGGCCAGTTTCCCCGACGAAGCCTTTGCGGACTCCGTTGGTCGGCTCCTTCCAATCCACGATCGCGCCAACACCTACGTGAGTGCCGCGTATGTTTTCGCACAGCCCGAGGACAAGTTTGCCGCAGCGGCCATCGAGGCCATCGAGAAGCGGGCGGAATTTTTCGGCATCAAGGATTCCCTGGCGCCGCTCAAGGCGCACGTCGAGGGATTGTTTGAAGGGCCGGAGTCCAAGGTGGCGGCCAGCGAGGAGCCTGCCTTTGAAATTCCTGTGGGTGCTGCCGGGATCCTTTCGCTACGCGGCCGCGGGATCTCGGGACTCGAAAAAGCGGCGGAGCGATTCGTCGAGGTGCTCCAGCAGATTCCTTTTGAGGCCCGCCAGAAGATTGCGGCGAACATCGCGGAGCACATGAGGGCGGCGGCCAGCGAGGCACCCGACGAAGTCCTGAAGGTGGCGGGGCTGGCCGAAACCGACAACGGATTCCTGGCCGACCAAATCAATCTGCGCTGCGGCCTTGTCGTCGACATCCTGGCTAAGTCGGCTTTCCTCCGTTCCGTCGGAAACGTCGACGGCTGGAAGGTGGCGTGTGGCACTCGCGAAAAAGTCGCGGAAATTCTGGCGGGGTTTGATGAACGGCACGGCCTCGCCAAGTATTACGGCGAGCGGCTCGTGAACCCTCACGCGGCCGTTTTCAACACGATCCCGAAGGTCGCGGCGATCCTGCAGGTGGGGCCGGTAAGCTGGCCGGCCGGAAAGTGGCAGGGCTCGGCGCCTGAATTCCGGGAAGGCCTCAAGGCCGCCATGGGCGCCAAGGCTGCCGAGATCATGAATCCCGACGGCTCTCCCGTCATCGACAAATTGGCGGGACTTTCCAAGGACGAAGCCGATCTGATCACCCGCTACACCGAGAAGTAAGCGGCTGGACATGAACGTCCACGACACACATCACAAGGCAGTGCTGCTCCCCATCCTGCAGCACCCCGGCACTTTTGCCACCGTGCTTTACGGAATTGGACTTCGCTACTTCGGCGAGGACATTCATCATTGGGACCCGGAGACCGTGTGGCTCGAATTCCGCGACGAGTTCGGCATTGATCTTCCAGCCGACAGTCACGACCGCCTCATGGCGCTCATCACGGCTGTTTCCACCACCACGTTCTACCGAGACTGGGCGACCTTTTCGATCATCGCCCACACGCTGAACGGAGACGACCAGACGATGGGCCGCCAAGATCCGCTGCTGCCCGCCATGATGGCGTGGGCCGTCACGGAAGTCAGGATGGCCGACGAGGCCAATCATGAGTTCGGAATTGACGTGGCGGTTGGCGTCGGAAAAATTCTTTCGGAGGACGGGTTCACGAAGCCGCCCGCCCAATTGTCGTTCGCCAAGATCGACGAGCGTTATGAGGGATCGGATTCCCCCGGCGAAACCGGCCACATCGAGGAGATGTCGACGGAGCATGCGGCTGTCGTCCAGCAATACATGATCGAGCAGGCCTCGACGCTGATCCGGCAAGTTGCGGCACTGCCCTGGCAGACCCCCGAGAGCATTGGAAAGCTCGTCCAGGAGCTGCAGTCCATTAGGGGCTAAGGAAAAGGCAACCTGATAGCTAAGAGGACGTTGACTCGCGGACATCCGGTGGCGATGTTCACTTGCGTGCGATACTTTTTTGAATTGGTATCGACGTAGTTGAACATCGCCAGCCGGAGCCCGCGAGTCGTTTCGTCTTATTCCCGAAGGAATTTTTTGCGGAGCCTTTGGCCCAGCTTATAGAATTCGTAGGCCCTCTCCTCTTTGGAGTAGAAGGAGCCGAACCCGTTGATCTCGTCGAATCCGTCGATGACCGCCCAGAAGTTTTTCCGAGCCAACCCTTGTTGTTGATGCCATAAATCCGCCAGCCGTTCCTTACTGGGTTTGTCTGCGAACGGGTAGAAGCCGGCGGCGCTCATCGCGCAGCACGTTTTTTTGTCATTCCCGAAACTTCCACTCACCAGTTTCATTCCGGAGGCCAGGGCCGTCCGGATGTTGCGGTGAAGGATTCGGGAGAGGCGGATCACCGACATCTTAGCGGCGGGCATATTGGCGGTCCGGCTTGGCCGCCGGCTTTGCCAAGGTCTTGCGGGTCGCCTCCAAGATCTTGGCTGTCTTGAGGGCCTGCGTGGCTGCGCTCATGATGGTGGGGTCGACGTCGGGCACGACCATGTCGCTGCGACCCAAGGTCACGAGGCGATCCGTGAGGTGCCGAGCGTTTACACTGATGGGGCGGTAGCGCCCATCAAAGGCGACGCATCCCTGGTCGATAAGGGCGTTGAGGCGATCTGTGGTTTCCGCGACGTTCAATCTGCTGATTTTCTTAGTTGCCATTGTCTTTTCCCCCGCAAGGGGGTAGTTGATTTTGATGATGTTGTGGAAGAAGCGGGGCGCCGGGCAATACCCGGCGCCCCGCCTCGGGCTGCTTAGCGTTCGTGCTCCGCCGTGTGACCCCAGGTCTCACGGAACCTCTGAGACGAGGTCTGTCCGGGGATCACGACGACCCCCTCGATCATTCGGGCCGCCCCGAGATAGGGCGACCTCGACGACAGGACTTCGACGCTCCGGACGGGAGCGACGTCATCCAGGGGATGACGATTGGTGGTGGGCACCTCTTTCATGACGGCTGGTGCGGTAGCCGGTTGGTCTGGTTGCATATTGGTGGGGGCTGCGTCACCGGCCTTCAGTCCGACCCTCTCGCATTCCTCGCGACCCTTGGGCGTGATGACCCAGAAGTGTGGTTCGTCGCCGATCGTGATGATGTTGAGGAGTCCTCGCCGATACATCTCGAACCCGCAGTTCCACTCGATCATGGTCTTGTGGCCCAGGACGATCGGAGTGGAGCCGTTGCTGCGAAGGCAGCGCTGCAGGATTAACCCTTGGAGGATCGTCATGCCTTATTTGACCTCTTCGAGATGTTTGCCCAGCTTGTTGGCCAGGGCATTCATTTCATCCAGGATTTCCTGGGGGAGCCCGTTCGGCAGGAGCTTGTGGGCGACGGCGTCCTCCGTGGTGAAGCACAGGAGGTCGTAGAGTGCAGACAGGACTTGGTTCATTTTCGTGGTTTGGCATTTGAAAGATTCCCGGATGTCGTAACCGGGCACGCCTCGCATCGACGATGTTTGAGGTTCGCTCCAGATTTGTGGCCCGGTATCTGGATGGCCGGCCGAAATTTTGGCGGGGTTCGGTTCCCGCTTGAGTTGTGTGCATGAGGATTCAACCCGGATCCCAATGACTTGGCACTTTGACGAAAGGATCGTTGCGGGACCATCTTGGTGGGGTAACCCACTGTTGACGCTCGCGAAGCTCCCAAAGTCTGAATTCCCAGAGCCATTCGGCCAGGCACTCCTCTCTCTCTGTTTTCATGAAATTGTTGGGCGCCCAGTTTCCCGGGCGCCCCATCCTGCGGGGGAATGAAGCGGGGTGGCTCGGGAAGCGCCGATTTACCTCCTGTCGCAAAAAACGTAAAGCGACAGGCTAGATCGAGATCTTCGGCATCACGGAGTAGTAACCGCAGAGCCCGATACGACCAGATCATCCACCACCACGCCCCAAATCGATGTGTGCCGACGGTCGGGCTTGGCATCCGGGGCTCACGGCCCCATCCTCCTCACCTTGGCCTCCCTACCCCCACATCGGGGCATGAACGGGACGACATCGTCAGCTTCTCAGGCTCGTGAAGCCTTTGCAATCCTCCCTGTGGGAGGAAAATGGCCGGGTTGGGGTTTACACCCTTTTACTGCGCACCCGGAGGCACAGCCATTTAGTTCGGGCCGTAAGCCCTTGCCTCTGGAAATGGAGGCGGC
>Ga0181348_1000473_pt1 | contig 17473 bp, 14 predicted proteins | sample Su13VDMM110DN_FD_130092 | JGI IMG/M metagenome (GOLD analysis project Ga0181348, IMG submission 130092) | Freshwater viral communities from Lake Michigan, USA - Su13.VD.MM110.D.N | ecosystem: Environmental > Aquatic > Freshwater > Lake | place: USA: Michigan | collected 2013-07-16
CCGCCTCCCGACCCTGTCGCGCTGATCGAGCAGGCCCTGCCGGCGCTCACCGAGCAGGCCCTGCTGCTGCTGAGGAGCACGCTCGAGAAGGGCAAGGGCGACGCGACCGCGGTCCGGGCCGCGCAGTGGACGCTCGAGAAGGCCTACGAGCTGGCCAAGGCGGCGCCGCGCACCGACGGTCAGCAAGCAGCCATGGCTGAGCTCGAAGCCGTGCTCCGTGTGGTGAGCTGATGGTTGCAGCCTTCGTGCCTGGCGCAGTGCCGATCCCACAGCGGTCGGCAGCCGCTGCGCTGGTCGGTGACGTGGACCGGTTCGCGCGCCTCCACCGAGTGCAGGACAAGGACAGCAAGCAGCTCGTGCCGTTCACGCCGCTGCCCATGCAGACCAAGATCTTCGACGCTGTGAAGGCGGGGCACCGGCGCATCGTGATCTTGAAGGCCAGGCAGGTCGCTGCGACCACCGGCGCCAAGATGGTCATGCACTGGAAGGCGTACACAACGCCGCACGCAGCGATGCACGCAGTGATCTCGATGCGGGACGACAGCGCGACGATGCTGCTGGACGACAACCGGCGCTGGCTCGACCAGCTGCCGACGCTGTTGACCAGGCCTGTCGAGGTGCGGGCCCGAGCTCGCCTCGTCTACGCGGACACCGGCGCCAGCCTGCAGGCGTTCACGAGCCGCTCTCAGACCGGCCTGCGCAGCTTCACGCCAGCCGCTGCGCTCATCTCCGAGGCTGCCTACGCCCCGGACCTCGAAGAGGTCCTGGCGCAGGTGGACGCAGCTGTAGGCGACGGCCTGCTCATCGTGGAGTCGACGGCCAACAACCCTGCCGACTTCTACAGCTCGCTGGTGCGGGGCGCGCCCGAGAACGGCTGGACCCTGCTGACGATGTTCTGGCACGAGCACCCTGCCTACTGCGATGCTCCAGCGCTGGTCCCGCGCGACTTCGAGGCGTCCTTGACGGACACCGAGAGGGGGCAGCGCGAGGCTTACGGCCTGTCCCTGGGTCAGCTGCACTGGCGCCGGCGCACGTGCGCTCGGCTGGGCAGCGAGCACAAGTTCCGGCGCGAGTACCCGGCCTCCATCGACGACTGCTTCCTCGAGCGCGAAGGCGGCTACTACGGAGACGAGCTGCTGGCGCAGGTCAACGTGCTGGAGCACGCGCTGCACGGAGAGCACGTCGGACGCGAGATCGAGAAGCCGCACCCGAACGACCGGTACGTGATGGGAGTGGACGTCGGCGGAGGCGTCGGAGGGGACTACAGCGCGCTGTGCGTCGTGTCAGTCGCGACCTCGCAGGTCGTCTACACCGAGCGCAACAACAAGATCACGCCAGCAGCCTGGGCCCATCGCGTGATCCAGGTCGCGACCAGGTACAACCAGGCCCTGGTCCTGGCCGAGAGCAACAACCACGGACACGCACTGCTGCTCGAGCTGGGCGCCTGCGGCTACAACGCGCAATGGCGCGACCCGAAGACGGGCAGGCCGTGGGTCACCACGCTGCAGAGCAAGCTCGATGCGTTCGACACGCTGCGGGAGTCCCTGAGCTTGGTGAAGATGCTCGACCGTCCCACCTGGCTCGAGCTGCGCAGCCTGACGATCCCGCCAGGCAAGGTCGCGCCCGAGGCACCGAAGGGGGCGCACGATGACGCTGCGATGGCGATGGCGCTCGCCTACCGGTGCCTGCGGGACGTCCCGTCCTCCTGGCGCACGAGTGCGCTACAGTCCGGGCGCACGCGGATAGACGACCTGCTCGCAGCTTCCCGCGCTCGGCGCATCCGCTCCGCTGCTCTGCCCTTCTGAGGTCTCATGCTCACGCCAGCTCACGTCTCCGACATCGTCGCACAACACGACCTGTACTGGACCAACCGGCGCGAAGAGATGCGTGAGCTGCGCCGCCTGTACATGACCGACTTCTGGGCCAAGGAAGACGGCGTGGTCGAGGGCATGCTGCGCACGGAGGTGCCCAAGGCCTACGCTGTGGTCGAGAGCTACCTGGGCTCGCTCTACGCCAAGAACCCGGCGGTCTTCGTGCAGGCGGACGTGCGCGCGCGGGGCAACCCAGACGTCGCCGAAGCGACCGCCAACCTGTACCTGCTCGGCGTGCGGGAGCAGCTCGAGGACGCGACGCGACTCGCGCTCATCTACCCGTGCAGCTTCATGAAGCTCAGCCCGGTCGAGAGCGTGGACCCGCTCAAGCGTGTGGCCAGCGCCGCCCTTCCGCCGTGGGAGGTCATCGTGGACGCGACCGCATGCAGCTGGGACCAACAGCGGTACGTCGGTCACGTGTACCTGATGCCGCTCGAAGAGGCCTCGGTGCGCTACGACCGGCCGGAGACGGACTTCTCGCCCCGCGTCTACCAGAAGTGGATCGACGCGAGCTCCAGCATCGGCGGGCGCACGATGCTCGGCCTCAGCCCGAACGACAGCAGCGTGCCGACGCAGGAGAAGTGGATCCGTGTGGTCGAGGTCTACGACCTGCAGGCTGACAAGCTGCTGGTCTGGTCGGAGGACTTCCGCAAGCCGGACACGTTCGTCTTCCAGGGCGTGAAGGTGCAGATCGGCGCGCTCGAGGCTGGCGCCGCTGCGGACGAGAAGGCCCCGGAGGCTGAGCTGCAGCACGAGACCACCGGCATCCCGTTCAAGAGCGCGTCGGGCAGGCCTGTGGTGCCGATCATCCCGCTCTACTTCTCCCGCGACCCGGACACTCCGCTGCGGGGCTACAGCCTGCTGTCCCGCAGCCGAGACCAGTTCCGGGAGATGAACCTGATCCGCAGCTACCAAGCGCAGGGCGTGCGCCGGATGGCGAGGCAGTGGATGGTCCGCGCTGGCTTCCTCAGCGAGGACGCTGCGGCCAAGATCGCTCAGGGCCTCGATGGCGAGATGATCGAGGTCGACCTGCAGCCAGGCCAGCCGCTGGACGGCAACATCACCCCGGTGCCGCAGGCCCCGATCCCGCCTGACATCGCTGCCTACGCGATGACCGTCGACGCCGACATCCGAGACGCAGGCCTCTTGGCTCCGTTCACCCGGGGTGAGGTGACCAAGAGCACAGCGACGGAGCAGAACCTGCTGGCCGCCTACACGAGCTCGGAGATCGGGCGCATGGCGCGCATCCGCGACTCGGTGATCACGAGCATCGCGAGCACGTTCAACATCATGCTGAGCGTCATCCTCGGCGACGAAGCTGAACCGTTGGCGCTGCCCAACCCCGTCGGGCCGACCAACCTGAGCGCCGACGACCTCACGGGCGACTTCAGCTACTGGGCGGTGGACGCTGGAACGACGCCGATGTCGGACATGGCTCGGCAGCAGAGCCTCGAGCGCCTGGCGCCGCTGCTGCTGTCGCTCGGCGCCCCGCGCGAAGCTGTGCTGTCCGAGCTCGTGCGCGCCTACCAGCTTCCCGAGGCCTTCGCGAAGGCTGTCGAGGCGGCGCAGCCCCCTACCCCCGAAGGGGCGCCCGCCCCGCTTCCGTTCGAAGGAGTCTGAGATGCCCCTTGAAGTCATGACGAAGCTGCCCAGCGAGCTCGGCACTGCAGCGCGCGACAGCGACGAGATGGTCGGCATGGAGCTGGCGGCCATGGTCCCCAAGCCGGACCGGCCGTACAGCCCGAAGGTCGTGAAGGCGCTGGCGGAGACGCTGGCCTCCGTGCTGCAAGCCATCGGCATCGAGGGCGTTGAGGTCGAGGAGTACGGCGGGCCGGTTGCGCAGCTTGAGTCTGACGACGTGCGGTTCTTGGCGATGATCGCCGCGATGGCGCAGGACTACGGCAAGCCGATCCCCATCGAGCTCAGCGACATCCGAGGGGACCGGGAGCTGACGGTCATCACCGCGCACCTCAAGGGCCTGGCCAACGACCCCCGGTTCAAGGCCTTCCTCGAGGTCGACCAGGAGGCTGCGGGCCCGCTCGCAGAGGGCATGCGCGCAGAGAGCTCGCCCGAGGTCGAGGTCGAAGGCGTGATGGAAGAGGACGTGATGGAAGAGGGCGACGAAGAGGGCGAGGTCGAGGTCGAGGTGAAGAAGAAGCGCCCGAGCCCGGATGCGCTGTTCCGCTCCCGCATGCGCTGAGGTGACCGATGGCCTTCTTCCGCACGCTCACCAGCGCTGTCAGCGGCCTCGCCAAGCGCGCCGCAGAGTCGGCGCTGGTCAGCACTGTCGCTGAGGCGCTCGGCTTCGAGGGCCTCAACCAGCGCCGAGTGGTGCCGACCGGCAACCTGACGGTCATCCGGCAGCCTGGCCCCGCGTCGACGATGCTGGGTCTGGAGGAGGCCATCGACCAGATGCTGCCTGTCCGCTTCCAGTACACGGACTTCTGGGTCCGCCGAGACGGAGAGGTCATCGGCGTGCGGGGCCTGCGCGTAGGCAACCCGCACGCGCTGTTCTACGGCAGCAACGACCTGCCCTACCTGCACATGTACATCGACCCGCAGAGCGCGTCGCAGAGCAACACTCTCCGTCGGCGCGCGGATGCCACGGCGAGCGAGCGCGCCAACGGAGAGATGCCAGGCTGGCGCACGTTCATCGTGGGTCGCATCCGTGACCTCGAGGTGCTCGAGCCCGTCGACGCGTTCGGGCGCCGCAAGAAGTTCAAGATCGCCCCTGGGTTCAACAAGGCTTGGTACCGGTCCTACGCGCTGCGAGCTGGCGATGTCAGCAGGCGGCGCGCGACCTGGGCCAAGGAATGACCACCGCAACCACAACGCAAAGGACGTCCCTGTGACCACTCCGAGCACAACCACGAGCGCTCCTACCATCCCTTCGACAGCCCAGTCCGCGCTCGACCAGGCCACCGCGCTTCATGCCGCTGCGCCGGCGTCCGAGCCTGAGCCCAGCGTTGAAGAGGCCGAGGTCGAGGTCGAGGTCGAGGCTGAAGAGAACGGCAAGCCAGAGCGACGCAGCCTGAGCTGGGCCGACGCGCTCAAGCAGGTGCCCCCGGACATCCGCCAGCTCATGCAGTCGATGCAGAGCGACTACACCAAGAAGACCCAGCAGCTGGCCTCGGAGCGCAAGAGCTTCCTGGCGGAGCGGCAGGCTCTGCTCAAGGGGCAGGAGTCGCTCAAGACTCCCGCCGAGCTGCCTGAGTTCGACCCCTTCAACGAGTCGACCATCAACGCGCGCATCGAGGCTGAGGTCAACAAGCGGCTCAACGCGGTGCTCGAGCCGATGAAGCGCGAGTACGAGCAGGTGCGCGCGGAGGAGAGCTACACGACCTTCCTCGCCGAGCACGCGGACCTCAAGACCGACGTGGGCCTGCGCTCCGAGGTCCAACACCTGCTCGAGGCCAACGCAGGCCTGGACCTCGAGACGGCCTACTGGGCCGCCAAGGGCAAGCAGGCGCGCCAAGCTGCGGCGAAGGCCACCGAGACCGACAAGGCGCGGCGCAGCGCCGAGCGTGAGGCTGCGCAGCGTGGGACCGGCCTGCCGCGCAAGGGGGCTGCGGCCGCTCCGCCGGCGGCGCGCGACCTGCGCAAGATGTCCTCGGCGGACATCTTCGCGATGGCTCAGTCGTTGCATCGTCGCTGAGCGTGCGCTACCGTTGTCGCGCGCGGACCACCCCTTTGCGGCGTCCTGTGTAGCGGCATCCGGCGACGGACACGCCCCCACAACCGACCTTCAACCGCAAGGGAGGGCACATGCCCATCAACCCGTCGATCCTCTCGACCACGCTCCAGCTGCTCCGCGACAAGCTCGTGGACAACTCCTTCGTCTCGCACCCGCTCTTCCGGGCGATCGAGCAGGCGGGCAACCTCGTCAAGGTCAACGGAGGCTCGCGTGTCGAGCAGCCGGTCATCTTCGGCGAGCACTCGCAGCTCAGCGTGCTCAGCAACGGCTTCGAGCCCGTCAACATGGCGGTCACGGACCCGTTCAACCTGGCCAAGTTCGAGTACGCCAACTTCACCCAGCCCATCGTGCTGTCCGCCGTTGAGAAGGCCGCCAACAAGGGCGATCTCGCGGTGGTCAACATCCTTGAGTCGAAGATGAAGAACGTCATGCTGGGCCTGAAGAAGCAGGTCAACCAGCAGGTCATCATCGGCAACGGGACCATCAGCACCCTCCAGACGCTCAACGGCAACGGCACCTCCGCTGGCTTGACCGCGACTGGGTGGTTCGAGGGCGTGGCTGGGACTGCGCAGGTCAACACCGTCGGTGGCCTGGCCAAGACGACCTACCGCTCGCAGAACTGGTTCAACCAGTTCTTCAACAGCGGCGCCGGCTTCGACCTGAGCCACCTCGACCAGCTCATGATCAACTGCCAGATCTTCCACCCGGGCGGCAAGTTCCCGGACATCATCTTGATGTCCCCCAAGTGCTACGCCGCCTTCCAGGCGCAGCAGCAGTCGCAGGTGCAGTACATCAGCGCGTCCGACCGGGCGACGCTCGATGCGGACATGGTCGGCATGTGGCGCGGGGCGAAGATCTACGTCGACCCGAACCTGGGCTTCACCGCCAGCGGCTCTTCGGGCATGGGCGCCCTGCCCGTCTCCGCGTACTGCCTGAGCAGCGACATGTTCCAGCTCTACGCTGACGTGGACGGCTGGTTCAACCTGAGCGAGATGATGCCGGTCCCTGGCACTGCGACCGAGGCCGCGCAGATCTTCTGCCGCATGCAGCTCGTGACCGGCCACCTCGCCAGCCACGGCATCCTCATCAACGCGGAGGCCTGATCAACATGGCAACCAGCACCCTCGTTCAGTACCTGCAGCCCGGCGAGGCTGGCAACACCATGAACCGCGGGCAGGTGGAGACGTTCCTTGCGGGCGGAACCATCGCCCTCGGTGAAGCCGTCGCTCTTGACCTGACCAAGACCGGCGCGGACAAGGCGCTCTACGTCGTCGAGGCTCCCGCCAGCTCGGGCGCCATCGTCGTCGGCGTCGCCCTCGCTGCGGCCACCGCGGGTCAGACGGTCAACGTCGTGGTCACGGGCTACATCGATGTGGCGGACGTTGAGACCGGCGTCACTGCTGGTCAGGCGCTCTACGTCGGCACCACTGCGGGTCGTTTCGCGGCCTTCAAGAACGCTGCGACCAGCGTCAACGGCGTGTTCTTCTCGGCTGTCCAGACCGGTACTGGCGCCGCGCAGAACATCGCCCACGGCCTCGGTGTTGTCCCCGACCTCGTCTTCGCCATCCCCGAAGACCTGAACGTGGCCACCATCGGCGCCTACACGGTGGTCAACGGCGCGCACACCTCGACCAACGCGATCTTCACCGTGACCCTCAACAAGACCTACCGCGTCGTCGCGATCCGCTTCGCCGACGCGACCAAGGCGGTCGGGGCCATCACCGGCCCTGTCGCGGTGGCGCTCACCGCCGAGGCGGCCAACAAGGCCGCGGTGTTCGTCCTCAAGCGCGGCTACTGACCCTCGCTGCCCTGCCTCACAGGGTACACTGGCCCCGTCCGCTCTCACCGGCGGGCGGGGCCTTCGTCGTAGGAGACAGTCTTGAACCTCGGCGACTTGATCGACTTCTGCGGCAACCTGCTCGACTACGACCCGACCAACGACACGTACCGGGCGCAGCTCGTCGCGCTGCTCAACGACGCGCAGACCCGCTGCCTGACCGACAGGCCCTGGGACTTCGCGCAGCGGGACCGCAAGCTGCAGGTCTGGACCGACCTGAACCTCGCTGTCACTGTGACCAACGGCAGCGCGACGGTGGGCGGCGGCCCCTTCGCTGTGTCGAGCTCGGCGGTGTTGCCTGGCTCGGTGCTGGACCGAGCTGTCATCGAGATCACCGACAGCACCGGTGCGACCTACGTCCACAGCATCGCGTGGGTCCTGAGTAGCACCCAGCTCTACCTGGACCGGCCCTTCGTCGGCGCTTCGGGCTCCTACTCGGCGCTGGTCAAGCGTCGCGAGGTCTACCTGCCCAGCGACTGCATGCAGGTCCAGAACGTGGGAGACCCGACGCAGGGCATCCCCGCCAAGATCTTGTTCCTGAGCAAGTTCGAGCGTGAGGACGCGAACCTCTACCCTGACCTGCTCGGCACCATCGAGGCGTACCTGCCGAGCGAGGGCAAGCGCATCCCCGCCCCGCAGACCCCTCGGGGCATCACGACTGTGGCAGCGGTTGCGCAGGGCGCGCGGACCATCAACGTCTACATGGTCAACGTGCAGGGTCCGGCTGCGACGAACTTCAAGGTCTACCGCTCGGATGTGAGCGACGGCTGGGAGTCGGCGCTCTCGAAGGTCGCTACGTACAGCCTGAGCGACACGGAGACGCTGCGCTTCCAGCCTGAGGTCGTTGACGACACGACTGGCCTCTACCGCCGGTACTACTTCACCTGCCCGGAGGCGGGCATCCTCGCACCAGTGCGCGTGCGCAGCGCCGGTGGGCAAGGCGTGGCCGCCGCTGGCGTGGACACGATCAACCCTCAAGCTGGCGTGATCCTGGCGCCGGCGCTGGCTCTGAGCACGCTGCAGGCGCAGACGTTCCAGGCGCTGAGCGTGCGCTACGTCTGGGACCAGGCGGCCGCCTACCAGAGCATCCAGCTGTACCCGCACCCGAGCGCGGACCAGCTGCTCGACGTGCGCATGCTCATCGCGCCGAGTCGGATGCTTGAAGACCAGGACGCCCCGCTGGTGCCAGCGGCCTACGCGCAGGCCGTCGCCTACACGGCGCTCGAGACGCTGACGCTGAAGGTCGACAACGGGGCGCTGAGCGCGGTCTACCAGCGCAAGAAGGACCTCATCATCCGCGGGATGGAGCAGGCCTACCTGAAGGCTGTGCCTCGCCGGATCGTGAAGGGGACTCCGACGTCAGGCTACCGCTACGTGACGAACCCCTTCGGCCCGCTGCGGCTCCTTCCGTGAGGTTCTGATGCAGGTCGACACTGTACAGGCGCCGCTCGCTGCAGGCCTGGTCACCAGGTTGCCGCAGGACCCCTCGAGCGCGGGCCGCATCGAGAACTGGACCGTCGACCAGGCCACCGGAGGCTGGTCGAGTCGTGTCGGCTACGAGTCGTTCGTGCCTGCTGCGACCACGTGGGCGCCCTTCACCAGCTGTGGGCCGATCTACAGCCTCCACGTGGCGCAGGCTTTGGCAGGAGGCGCTCGACAGCACGTCCTGTTCGAAGAGCAAGGCAACTTGCACCTGCTCTACGACGCTGCTGGCACGCCAGTGCTGCGGACGCTGGCGACTGGTCGGCACGTGCCGACCGTCACCGAGGCTGCGAGCTGGTACACGGACACGCCCCATGGGACGGTCATCACCAACGGCTTCGACCGACCGGTCATCGTCAAGCCGTGGCCGCTGGCAGGCATCGTCGACGCATCGAACACGATCACGCAGTGCGTCCGCCCCCTCGGCTTCGACGGCTTGCCCACGGCTGTGACGCCGAGGAACGTCAAGCCAGTGCCTGCACCTCCGTTCCCGCCGAACATCAGGGCCAGTGGGAACGGCGCTGTGACGCTGTGGTGCCCGAGCAGCGGCAACGCCATCCCCGGCGGCGGAGTCTGGGGCCTCGGCTTCGCCAACAACGCCGCTGGGCAGGACGGAGACAAGGAGTCGAAGTACGGGTACGCGCTGTCGTTCGTCACCGACTCTGGCAGCGAGGGGCCGGTGTCCACGCTGAGCTCGGTCGCGTGGGCGCTGGATGCCGGCGCCGAAGGCTTCAAGCACGCGACGGCAGTCACGATCCCCACGGGCCCGCGGGGCACTGTCGCCCGGAAGCTCTACCGCACCACGAACTACAGCGACGACTACGACTTCCCAGGCGACACGAGGCTGTACCTGGTCGAGCTGATCCGCAACAACGTCGACACGCTCTACTTCGACGCTGCGCCGACCGCGCTGCTTGGCCAGCCCGCGCCGGACATCGCGACCGGACCACTGCCCGCACCTCGAGCTCGGTTCTCGGCGATCTGGAACGGCGTGCTCTTCCTCGATGGAGGCCTCGAGGACTCCCGCACGCTGTACTACAGCGCCCAGGGCCTCATCGAGCAGTTCGCAGCGGACGCGTTCATCGAGCTGGCGGCCCAAGGCGGCGCCATCACGGCGCTCTACGCGCACTACACGTCGCTGCTGGTCTTCAGAGAGAACGGAGTCGACGTGGTCCAGGGCGACGCGCAGGCCGGGTTCACCGTCACCACGCTCAGCTCTTCGGTGACCTGCAGGGCCCCGCACTCGCTGGCGACGGTCCCCGGCCTGGGTGTCGTCTTCCTGGCGCTGGACGGCGTGTACGCCATCACTGGAGGCCTCCAGGGCGGAGCGACGAACGACCTGGTCAAGCTGACGACCCTGCAAGAGCAGTTCATCCGGCGGATCACGGCGGATGCCTTCCCGAAGGCCGTCGCGACGTGGAGCGCGCAGAGCCAGGAGTACGCTCTGTTCGTGCCGACGCTGGGCAACGACCGACCCGACACGGGGCTCGTGCTGCACGTCGACAGGCTGCAGGCGGCGCCCGACACCTCGCCCTGGTCGACGCGCAAGGGCTTCCCGGTGGGAGCTGTGAGCACCTTCTTCGGCGGAGCGGTGGTCTTCGGCCATCACACGGGCAACCAGGACAGCGCGCCGGAGAGCGAGCGGGGCTTGTTCGTGCTGAGCGGCAAGCGGGCTCTGGGGCGTGTGCTGGTCGATAACCAGCTCGTGGGCGGCCCGACTCCCACCAGCGTGTACCGCTCGGCCTGGTCTGCCTTCGGCGACCCGCAGACGCAAAAGCAGGTCACCTACGTGACTGTGTGGATGCTGACGACGGGCAACCAGAAGATCACCATGCGGCACTACAAGGACTTCAGCCTGCAGCCTGTCGAAGAGCGCACCTACTTTGCGCAGCCCCCTGACTCGCCAGCACTGGCGACGCTCGACAAGAGTGTGCTCAACCAAGCCGTCTACCGCGAAGAGCGGCTCGTGCCGCTGCGCTTCTCGGTCGCGCACCAAGGCTGCAGCTGGTTCTGCTTCGAGCTCGAGACGCAGGAAGACCTCGTGTTGATCGGCTGGGAGTACGGCTACACCAGCAAGGGGACGCAAACGGTCATGGGAGTGCGCGCATGAAGCACTGGACCACCAGGCAGGCGATGGCACGCAGCGTGCTGGCGCCCGACACGATCAACGACGAGCTCTCTGCCAGCCAAAGCAGCATCACTACGCTCGACCGGTCACAGCTGCCTGCCGACTGGTGCAACGCTTCTCGCCTCGAGGACTACGCGCTGCATCGCGTGTACCAGGACCCGCTCTACCCGGCGTCTCGAAGTGGTGAGCAGCTCGCTGACCAGGACACGAGTGTGCCTGCCAACTGCTGGATCAGCAGCACGATCCAGGTGCACCTCGGCGACTGGACCAACATCGGGCCAGCCGTCACGCTCGCTGGGTTCCGCGGGGGCTCGCTGTACATGGAGTACGGCGCGAACACCTACGCCAACAACGTTTTCGCGCGGGGCGTCAACGACGGCTACCCAGGCTCGCCGGCCTTCGTCCGGCTCCGCATCCTGGTGAACGGCATCACGCTCGCCGAGCGGCGGGGCAAGGCCTCGCATGGGCGCTGTCGGGTCTTCGGGTCGCTGCAGTTGCCCGCTGGCGACCTGACGGTGAACCTGCAGTTCAAGCTGACGGAGGCGAGCGAAGACGCTGCGCTGGTCACGCTTGCGGGCGGCCACTTGATGCAGGCTCACATCTACGCGGGGCGCTACCTTGCGGTCGGGAGGTGGCGATGAGCAGGATCGTGCGCGCGCCGGTACAGGACGGAGACAACGTCACAGCGACCAATCTCAACGCGCGCTTCACGGACTACTCGCAGGCTGGCGCGCTCAACGGGTTCAACACGCGCGACGCAGCGGTTGACCTGCCTCACTTCACACCGACACGCTTCCTGGCGCCGCAGATGGCCTCCGGGGTCATCGGTCGCAGCGACTGGCGCCATGCGGCGTTCAACACAGACCTGGCCGTTGCTGGCGTGCAGCCTCCGTTCCTCGTGCGAGACGCTGCAGGTGCGCAGACTCCGCTGGCGCTGGGTACCGGTTGGACGCTGGATGGCGACCACGTGCTGCGCGTGTACTGGGACCTGAGCGTCCGACCCGTCTACACCGGCGCGCGCCCGTGGCAGGGTACCATCAGCGACTGGGACATCGGCACCGGTGCCGTCGTCAACATCGCGACGAACGTCGCCTGTTGGGCGTTTTGGCTGCAGTGGGACGTCACCAGCGCTGCTCTGGCCAACTTCGTGAACGTCCCCGGTCAGGGCGACTTCAACAGCGCCGATCCGAGCGCGACCAAGGTCGGGAACGCGCTGTCGACGTGCGGCGCGACCAGCACCGTCGCAGCGTTCAACGAAACCGCCTCGGCCCCGGACAACGGCAACATGCCTGGCCGCCTCGAGGCCAGGGTCGGCTGGCAGGGGATCAGCGGAGACTGGCACCGAGAGGGGAGCTCGCTGGCCTCAGTGGTTGTGTACGGACTGCGTGTGGTCTTCACCGGCGTGCTGCACAGCTGGAACAACGCAGGGCAGGACTGGCTCGTGCGGGATGACGTGCTCAACGCCAAGGCTGCGTGCTCGCTCGACCACAACAGCGGCGCCCTCAACGCGATGCTCATGCGGGTGAAGTGATGGCCTTCTCAGCGCCGAACGTCTTCACTGCGAACACCACGCTGACGAGCGCTGCGCTCGAGGGCAACTTCGAGGCGCTCCGTGTGTACCTGCACAACGGCGTTGTGGTCACTGACCTGGAGGCCAGCAAGTGGATCCAGACCAGGCACCTCCAGCCTCCGGAGCTGTTGCCGTACCAGGGCCTCCAGCACGGCCTGAGCGGCTACCAAGGCGGCCAGGCCGCCGGCGGCATGGATGTGCGGCTGGCCTTCGCGACGAAGTTCCTGACCGGTCAGGGCCGGACGCAGGCCAACACCTTCGTGGCGGTCCCGAACGCCTCCTTCCAGCTCGAGGTGCGCCGCTCGATGAAGCTGCTGTTCCACTACTGGTGGGAGTGGGAGGCAGGCCCCGATGTCTCCACCGCCAGCTACCAGGTCGCAGCTGCCGAGCGCTTGGTCTGGCTCGCCCCGTGGGTCGGCTCGGTGCCTGCGGCGTTCACGACCTACCGAGACCGAGCGCAGGAGACCCGCAACGGAGGGCTCGGCCTCGGTGGCGGCTACCCCATCGGCGCCGACAACACCTACCCGCAGAACGGAGGCTACGACGCGAAGCAGGGCTGCCTCGCGTACGAGACCACCGCTGGCGTTGTTACCTTCGGGCTCGCCACCCATTCCCAGGTGGACCGCGTTGGAGTGGTCAACTGGGGAGTGGCGGTCGAGGGCTTCTACCTCTGAGGTGAGCGATGGATCCGTTTACTCTGCTGGCAGGCGGCGCGGCCATCGCCAAGGCGGGCGCTGGGATCGCACAGGGCGTGGGAACCGCTCGCGCTGCGAAGAAGATGATGCTCACCGACGCGGAGAAGCGCGAGCTCGCTGACCTCGAGGCGAGGCAGAGGCGGGGCGAGCTCGGGCTGACGGAGGAGCAGCGAGGCGGCCTCGAGGCGCGCTTCCTGCAGGAGCAGGCTGGCGCGACCCGGGAGCTGCAGACGCAGGGCCTGCAGCAGGCTGCGGCCCGCGGAGGTGGCGTCAGCGGTCGCGAGCTCTTCCTGCAGGAGCAGGCGCGCGCCGGCGCGCAGACTGGCATGCGGGTGCAGCAGGGGCAGGTCCTCGCAGAGGCCGAACGTGCTGCAGCGCAGGCTGAGGCGCAGCGCATCGAGGCGATGCGGCAGCAGCAGAAGGCAGCCGAGGCGCAGAGAGCGCAGGGCATCGCTCAAGCTGTCAGCGGCGGCCTCGCTGGCGCGGCCGATGTCGGCATGCAGGCTGCGGCGATCAAGGAGCAGCGCGCTCAAGCAGAGGCTGCGTTGGCGGCGCAGCAGTTCGCTGTCGACGAGGCGGTGCGTCGGCTGGCGAGCCCAGGCGCGATCACTGGCGGCGGCCTCATCCCCGCTGCCCCCCGGAGGTAGGCATGGCCCGACGCGAAGACTACTACGAGCGCTACGCGCGCCAGCTCGCTGCGGTCAACCGAATCAAGAGGTTCGAGGCCGAGGTCGCGAACGAGCAGCAGAGGCTGACCTACCTGGACAGCCTGGTGCAGAACGAGCGCGCCAACCTGACCAGCCTGCAGCAGGTCTTCGCCGTCCCACCGGTCGACTTGGCTGCTGTGCAAGCTGTTCTGCAGCAGGTCGGTGAGGCGGCCGCACAGCGCGCTGGCGTTGCCGCAGGCAGCCGAGCAGCTCGTGTGGAGGCGACCACGCTGAGCAAGGACGAGCGCGCGGCCATCATGGCTGGGGCGAGCGTCAAGGGCGACGCCCCGGGCATCCTGCGGCGAGCGACCGCGCTCATCTCTCCGACCATGACCCCGGAGAAGGCCACGGCCATCGCCTCCTTTGCGGCGAGCCAGGCGCAGAAGTTCCAGGGCCAAGGGCAGGAGCTCGGGCCCATTCTGGCGAACCTGCAGCGCGCGGCGGGCTCAGCCAAGGGCAAGGTCCCAACGGGCCCGGGCGCCGACCTGGCTGCGCAGGCGGCGGCAAGCCGTGCCCTCGAGCAGTTCGCGTTCGCTGGCCCCTCCGGCGTGCGGGGCGGGTACGGAGGCCTCGCGATCGTGGAGCGCCGAGCGCAGACCGCAGACGAGCTCGAGCGCTCTGGCGACAAGGCTGCAGCGGACAAGCTGCGCGCGAGCGGCTTTGCGACGCAAGAAGACGCGCTGCAGGCTGCGCTCGAGGTTGTCCGCACCACTGGGGATGCGACCAAGGCTGACGCCTACGCGCGCGACATCTACCTGGAGGCGCGCAACAAGCAGGCCTACCGCAACGACCAGCGGGCCGACTTCGAAGAGGAGATCTTGGCCAGCCGCAAGCGCATCGCGCAGCTCGAGGCGGAGCGCGGAGCGCTCGATGCCGCCTACGACGACCCAGCTCTCGAGGTGCTGCGCCGAGAGCTGGAGGCGCAGGGCTTCCGGGTCGAGCGCAAGGGCTCTGCCGACGAGTGGAAGAACCGGTACCTGCAGTACCAGAACACTCCGCTCTACGACACCCTGCTCAAGGCAGACCGACTGGTCGATGACGCACGCACGAACGCGCGCCCTTTGCAGCCTGGGACGACAGCACAGACCAAGGCTGTGAGCTTGGCGCGGGCCTATGACCAGGCGGGCACCACCTACGACGTGAACGTGCTGCGGGAGCAGCTCGCCAAGGACAAGACGCTGAAGGCTCAGGACATCGACGATGCCCTGGCGTTCCTCGTCGCCTACCGCGAGCTCGGCGGAGACAAGCAGGAGCCTGCCCAGCTCGAGGCTGCCGCGCAGGCGGCGCAAGCGGCGAAGCAGACCGACGCGCAGAAGGCTCAGGAAGCCCAGGCCCGGATTGCTGGGCTGCAGGCGCAGAAGGCGGAGCTCGAGGCGAAGAGGGCAGCGGTCAACGCGGAGCCGCCTCGGCCCACCAAGCCTGCCGAGCTGCCTGCAGCGCTCGTAGCTGGCTTAGGAGCGCTCCCGGGCGCCCCTGGCGAGGAAGAGGCGCTGGTCTTCGGCGGAGGCGCTGTAGCGCCACAGCGCGAGCCAGACCCGACCAACCCTGCCTATGCGTACCAACCGCGCGCCGAGGGGGGCTTCGATGTCTTCTTCAAGGGATCGCCATCCGGCGTGGCCAAGGCAGGCTCGAGGGCTGCACAGAGCATCGAGCAGGTCCTGGGCGGAGGGCGCGCCCTCCCGCCGCCTAAGCCTCGACCTGTGCCTGCGCAGCCTGCAGCGGCTCCTGCAACGGCTCGTGCGCCTGCTCCTGCGGGCGCGCCAGCAGCTGGCCAGGCGCCGACGCCTACGGCTCCGGCGGCGCCTGTGAAGCCAGCAGTCGAGACGATTGAGCAGCGCATCCAGCGGCTGCTCGAGGCTTCGCGCTGATGGCGACGCAAGCCGAGATGCTCGATGCGGCCGAGCGGCTCATCGCCAAGGGGCGCAAGGAGGAGGCGCGCGAGCTGCTCGAGCTCGCACAGCAGATGGAGCCCTCGCTCCCGCTCACTCCGCAGCCCGCGCCCTTCCCGACGTTCGCGCCGACCAGCGAGATGCAGCGTCGTGTCGAGCAGGCAGCTCGCGAGGCCGCTCAGCAGCAGGTCGAGGCGCGGGGCCCATTCGTGGTGGGCGACCCGCTGCAGCAAGAGCGGGACGCCGAACGACGTGCGCGCGAAGAGCTGGAGCGCCAGCGTGGTCGGCTCGTGGTCGCTGGCGAGCCCCGTCCGCTCGAGCCCGGGACCACCGCCCCGTTCAGCCGAGCGTCACGTGTGGTCGAGGCGCCTGGCGTGCTTGTGGCGCCGGTCGAGGGCACCGGCGTGCTGGCGCCAGACGAGCTGGCGCGGCGCGAGGCCGAGGCCCGCGTTCCAGTCGAGGGGCTCCCTGCGCCGCTCGACATCGAGGCGCTCGAGGCGCCCGAGCTCGTGCGGTTCTACCGAGACCCGGACACGGGCAAGCTGCGCCGCCCAAGCGTGCGGGAAGAGCTCGGCGAGGCCTTCCAGCTTCAGACCGAGGTCAGCGAGGAGCGCTTCCGCGAAGAGGAGCGCGTGCGAGGTGAGCAGCAGCGCGAGATCGACAGACGCCTCGAGGCCGGTGAAGACGTGCCTGTCTTCGAGCGCTACGTCGGGCCCCTGGTCAGCGGCGTACTGACCAAGGAGCAGCAGGGCGCTGGCGTGGTCGAGACTCCGCTGGGCGCCGCACTGCGCTCTGCCCTCGGCTGGGTCTCTGTGGCAGCTGCAGAGGGCTACTTCCGCGGCCTCGGCTACGAGGTCGACGAGCGCGGGCTTCCCCGCAATGCGGACGACCTGGGCTACGAGCTCGCCAAGCTGCGTGAGCGCGCTGGGCTGCCTGAGGTGGTCTTCCCGACGCAGGCCCTCGAGCAGGCTGTCACCAGCTACGCGGACGCGATCGGCGCCGACCCTGAGACCCGGAAGACGATCACCAACGCGCTGTCCGCACTGCCGCAGCTGGCGGTCCCGCTGCCTGGTGTTGCCACCCAGCGGCAGACCCGCAAGGTGACCTCGTTCGACCCTGAAGGTCGACGTCGGGTCACCGATGTGGAGGCGCCAGACCCGCTCGAGCAGCCGCAGGCCTTCCTGGCGTTCGAGGCGCGGCGCCTGAGTGAGAACCTCGCCAAGGGGCGGACCCTCGGCGACGAGTGGGCGGACACTCCAGCGGTCCGAGACTACTACGCGCAGGTCACTGGAGACCCAGACGCAGCCTTCATCGCAGGCTTGGTGCCAGAGGTGATCCTGCCAGCTGGCCCTGAGGTGCTCCTGGGCATCGGCTATGTGGCTGATGCAGCCCGCTCGTTCGCCCGAGCTGAGCGCATGCGTGAGGTCAAGGCAGCGCAGGCTGCGGCGCAGGCTGCGGCGCGCAGTCGCGACTTCGTCCGAGGCCTCAGCGAGGCGAGCCCGGTGCGCGCTCGGCTTCCCGAGCTGGAGGCCAGAGCTGCGCAGCTCGAGGTGCGCGCGCTGGAAGCTGCTGACCAAGCGGCGGCCAACGTGAGCCCCGG
>Ga0181348_1000474_pt1 | contig 17468 bp, 26 predicted proteins | sample Su13VDMM110DN_FD_130092 | JGI IMG/M metagenome (GOLD analysis project Ga0181348, IMG submission 130092) | Freshwater viral communities from Lake Michigan, USA - Su13.VD.MM110.D.N | ecosystem: Environmental > Aquatic > Freshwater > Lake | place: USA: Michigan | collected 2013-07-16
GGCAGCTAAACCATCTAGTCAAAAGGCCGAGGACATCTTGGCCATGATTCGAAATCGCAGCAAACAATAAGGTGTTGGATGTTATCTCAATTAGATAACATCATTTTTCCAGACCGTTGTGATGTGCTAGAAATAGTACCATCACAACGGTATGTCTATCCTATATATAAAAACGGTAGTAGTAGTTTATATAATTCAGGATTTAGACTCATGGATCATGATGAATTGCCCAACATTCCGGTAGTGGACATTTATGTTCGGAACCCGTATGATCGTTTTGTTACTGGAGTAAATACATTTTTACAGCACAACGAAACTTTTGATCGAGCTACAGTATTACATTTCGTTAACAACTACCTTTTTTTGAATAGACATTTTTGCCCACAATTTCACTGGTTAGTAAATTTACAACGATTTACTCGTGCCAAGATTAGAATCAATTCCATAGACACATTGTCGGACATTACCACGCTACAAGTTAATCAAAGTCAAGATCCGTTGCTAGATGAAATTCTTAGTACAGAAAAATTACATTTTTATTTGTCCATTGATAAAGTATTAACGGAAGACTTGTTGGGGAAAACTGTACCATTTAAATTAATTGCACAAACAATTCGACATCGTTATCCTGACGTATATAAAGAAGTAGTTCAACGGAGTATAGATCTATGCAATGTCCTAGACTAGATCATTTTGTTAGATTCAACCCCAACGGTACAGTGAGCCGTTGTGGCCACATGGTCAATCCTCCTCAATTTGAATCGTTGTCACACATGGATGCTAGCGATTGGTTACAATATGTAAAGTCGCATGACCAACCTGCTGAATGTGTGCGGTGTATAGAAACAGAAACAGTCGACGGTACAAGTATTAGACTGAATGCAATAAAATTTGATCAAATACAAACAAGACCTGATTATCTTGTTGTTGGCGGTGTACTAGACAACATCTGCAACAGCGGATGTTTATCTTGTGACGAAAATCACAGTACCAAGATTGGCAGTTTACTTTCAAAAACATATCCTATAGTTGATAACACAAATCGCTTCTGGCAATTGCCCACTGATAGGATAGTACACTTAGATATCAACGGTGGTGAACCCAGTGCTAGTAAAAACTACAAAAATGTATTAAAAAATTTACCCGACAACGTGCGATCAGTTCGCATCAATACCAATTGCTCGTTGATCATTGACGAAATCAAACTGCTTGTGGATCGAGGAGTTCAAGTAACAGTCACAGTGAGTCTGGATGGTATTGAAGAAACACACGATCAAGTACGCTGGCCAATCCAGTGGGATCGTTTTTATGAAAATCTAATGTATTATAAAGCCGTGGAAAAACTAGACCTAAACACCTGGACCACAGTGAGTGCATTGAACATTCACAACTTTACAGCTATCAAACAATTTACAGCAAATCATCAGCTGGCACACTCATATGCATTTTTGCACACGCCCGATCCTTTGAATGTTCGATATCAAAATAATTTAACATTGCCATACAAAAATGCGTTCTCTGGTGTCGTTGCAATAGATAAAAATAATCAAGCGGATCTAGATGCATTTATGTTTAAACAAAAGACACTTCGGGGACTAGTATGAAGTGCTACGCAGAACTGCTGTGTGATAACATTGATCTAATTTCAAATCAAATTTATCAATACATCAAAAACAACACAGAGATCATGTCTACTACCAAGTACGGTTGGCATTTTGTTGATTTAAAAGACTTACTAGATAATGCACCGGACCTATTGAATTTTTTTAAAGCAAATAAACTAGTACCAAGACATGCAGCAATAACTATAGTAACTGAAAGCGATCATTTACCAATGCATATTGACGAACCCCCGGTGATTGCCAAGATCAATTTTCCTGTACGTAACACTGAAGGTTGGGCCAATCGTTGGTTTGACAATGATAAAGTAATTGCAGAATTATTGGATATGAAGCAGCCAATTGTGTTTAACTCACAGATCGCACACAGCGTTGACAAAATTACAGCAACAGAATTGCCACGATTGGTAGCAAGTTTTACTTTTTATAATGAACCTCTAAAATGGCTAAAATAGCAATTACCGGGCACAGCGCCGGCATAGGACAAGCACTGGCAAAAATATACGAGTCACAAGGCCACCAAGTTGTGGGCCTTAGCCGTCGTAACGGCTACAACATCAGAAGTATTCCCAAACTGGTAACAGCAATTGAGCCGTGTGACATTTTTATTAACAATGCACAAGTAGGATTCGCTCAAACAGAACTATTGTTTGAAGTATATAAAACATGGAAAGGGCAAGCTGGTAAAACAATCGTTAATATCAGTACCATGCTAACATCTGCTCCGGTAAGTTCATTGCCTGGATTAGAAATGACTGCCTACTATGTGCAAAAGCAAGCACTAGAAGAAGCTATTGGCCAGCTCAGACATTTACAGGATTGGCCCAAACTTTGTTTAGTTAAACCCGGCGGAGTTGCTACACAACCTGGACAAACAAGTCCACGCCCGTATGCAGATGTGGATCTGTGGGCAGCACGTTTGGTAGACATACTTGACTCTGGACCAGACTTGTCTGTAGAGGAAATTGGCTTGGGAGTCAACTATCCATGAACAGTAAAGACTACTTGACCAATCGAGCTTTTTGTCCTATGCCATGGTCGGGGCTAATGTACAATTTTGACGGCAATATTAAAAATTGTATTCGCAGTTCGTCGGCTATTGGCAACATACAAAACTCGTCTATACAAGAAATAGTTAACGGTGTACAGAATGTACAAACTAAAACTGACATGCTTGTTGGTCGTTCCGAATCTCGCTGTCAGCCTTGTTATAATCTAGAACAAGAAAAAAATAAATTTGATATTATCAGTGATAGAGTATTTTATCTTAAAGAATTAAAAACAGTACCACTGGCCTTGTACGATCAACCGACGCAATTTGATTTGCATACTGTGGATGTACGTTGGACCAATTTGTGCAATTTTGCTTGTGTCTATTGTGGCCCGGAATTTAGTAGTAAGTGGGAAAGCGATCTTGAATTTCCAATTGTTAGGCCTGGTGATGATAGAAAAGAAAAATTTAAAAATTATATTTTTAAACATGCAGCACAATTAAAACATGTGTACCTGGCAGGCGGCGAACCTTTGTTAATGAAAGAAAATTTGGAATTCTTACAATTACTCAAAGAAACAAATCCTGCCATTAATCTGCGTATCAATACCAATTTAAGTAAAGTAGACACTGGTATATTTGATCTAGTGTGTGAATTTAAAAATGTTCATTGGATAGTAAGTGTTGAAACAATAGAGCAAGAATACGAATATGTTCGCTATGGCGGAACCTGGCTGGATTTTGTTGATAATCTAGGTACTATAAATCAATTGGGTCACAAGATTTCTTTTAACATGTTGCATTTTTTGTTAAATTACAAATCAATATTTACATGTATAGATTACTTAAAGGGCCTTGGATTTCATAACAACAGTTTTATTATTGGTGCGTTACTACAACCTGACTACCTAAATATTAGACATTTGCCAGACAGTATGTTAAACTTTGTTAAGGAAGAACTAACAAAAAGAATAAACGAGCATCCAGGTTTTTTATTAGAAAACGGATATCGTAATGTGTTAGATTATATTAATCAACCAATTGAAAAGAATTTAGCTGAGTCGTTTAAACAAATAGAAATATTGGATAAACGACGAGGCCTAGACAGCACTAAAATTTTTAAGGACCTATACCATGGCAAAACCATTTGACGTAAGCAAATTTCGTAAAAACATTACCAAAGCAATTGATGGCATTAGTGTGGGATTCACTGATCCAACAGACTGGATATCAACCAATAACTTTGCACTGAACTATCTCATCAGCGGGGACTTTAACAAAGGTATTCCAATGGGCAAGGTCACTGTGTTTGCTGGAGAATCTGGCGCAGGTAAAAGTTTTATCTGTTCGGGTAACTTGGTCAAAAATGCACAGAAACAAGGCATTTATGTTATCCTGATTGACAGTGAAAATGCACTTGACGAAAAGTGGCTACATGCACTAGATGTGGATACCAGTGAAGACAAGATGCTTAAACTTAACATGGCCATGATTGACGATGTGGCCAAAGTTATCAGTGACTTTGTTAAAGAATACAAAACGCTGCCTGAAGAAGGTAGACCCAAGGTATTGTTTGTGTTAGACAGTTTAGGTATGTTACTGACACCCACAGACGTCAACCAGTTTGAAGCAGGCGAAATGAAAGGTGACATGGGTCGTAAGCCCAAGGCACTTACAAGTCTTGTTCGTAACTGTGTCAACATGTTTGGTAGCTTAAACATTGGTCTAGTATGTACCAATCACACATATGCAAGCCAAGACATGTTTGATCCAGATGACAAGATCTCAGGTGGCCAGGGCTTCATTTATGCCAGCTCAATCGTTGTTGCTATGAAGAAACTCAAACTCAAAGAAGATGAAGATGGTAACAAGATAAGTGAAGTTAAAGGCATTAGAGCCGCCTGCAAGATCATGAAAACACGTTACAATAAGCCATTTGAAAGTGTACAAGTTAAAATTCCGTACGAAACAGGAATGAACCCATACAGCGGGCTTGTAGACATGTTTGAAAACAAAGGTTTATTGGCCAAAGAAGGCAACAGTCTTAAATACACTCTAGCAGATGGTACAGTTATCAAACAATTTCGTAAGGCATGGGAACGTAATGAAAACGAATCACTAGATAAAGTGATGGCAGACTTTGTTGCTCATCCACATCGAGTTACCGCTGTGATTCAACCAGAAGAGGAAACAGTAGAATGAGTATTGAAATTGATGTGTTAGTCGAAACCTATAGTATTTTAAAACAATACATTCCCACAAAAGATCGTCAAGAAGCAGTTGATAATCTAATGAGTGTATTAGTTGACATGCTTAACGATGAAGAATTAGAAATTTTTAGTGGCACAGACAGCGTTACCAAAAAAGCCTATAAAGAATACGCTGTCAGTGACGATGTTGATGACGAAATTGATACCGGTTACGAAGATTAATTGTGTGGTATAATCGGGTAGTAGCAGATTTATCAGAAATACCAGCCTTCATCAATTACTATGAAGGTGAACTCCAACAGGCCAAAAAAGAAACATATATAAAAGGCAATGTGGAAAGATCTGTGGCAAATCTGCCAGGCATAACCGAACATCGTTTTAATCAACTGCAAGAAATTGAAGCAATACTTGAGTATCTGAATATACAGTTACGCAAGATTAGGCGCAAGCACTTTCAAAAGTATCTCGAAGCCTATGCAAGAGCACTAACCAGTAGAGATGCTGAAAAGTATGTGGATGGCGAAGATGAAGTGATTGACTTTGAAACCATTATCAATGAAGTGGCTCTGTTACGTAACAAATGGCTTGGTGTAATGAAAGGCCTTGAAAGCAAGAACTTCATGCTAGGTCATGTTGTACGACTACGTACAGCAGGTATGGAAGATATTGTAATTCAATGAACTTCAAAGAGTATGCAGATAATTTAATTAAAGAATGGACGTTATGCCTTGATGCCAAGCCCAGACACGATGCAGTAAACATCAAGATTGAAAAAGATCAATGCGAGGAATGGATTATTCATTTAATGAAGATACGATTATGGGGCACAGAAAACGAATTAGCCGAGGCATGCTATCAGGTTGATTCACGATTAAAAAGACTAAAAGAAAAAATAATCATTGAGGTATTAACAAATGGCACAGTTTAAAAATGCATGGGAAAGTCATGAACACAGTTTAAAGACACTGGACTTGCTGTTTCAGTATGATAGTTTTCTTGACAGTCTTGAATCAGTAGCCGACTTTGGGTGTGGTACAGGCATAGATACCAAATGGTGGGCCAACTTACAAACTCGTGATGATCCGCCCGAGCCAAGAAATTATTTAACTTATGCAGTAGATAAAAATCTAACGCATGTTGATCCAGAATTAAAAACATCAGACAATGTTTACATTGTTAACGCAGACATCGATGGTATAGATGTACCAGTTCCTCGACTGGTTGACTTTATATGGTGCCACAATACCTTTCAGTACATAACTGATCCAATGCGTACTCTGCGTACTTGGAACGAACAACTTACAGTAAACGGCATGTTGTTACTGATATTTCCACAAATGCAACACTATGCATACAATAGACTACAGACACACAGCCATAACGGATGTTATTACAATCACAATCTTGTCAATCTGATGTACATGTTGGCTGTAAACGGATTTGATTGTAGAGATGCATATTTTCTCAAAGAAGAAAATGATCCATGGTTATCTGCTGCGGTATACAAAACAGATATTGCACCAATGGATCCAAAGACAACCACCTGGTATGACTTAGCTGATCTAAATTTGGTCAACGACAGCGTAATTGCAAGTTTAAACAAGTATGGATATGTTCGACAAGAAGAGTTAATTACTGTATGGCTTGACAAAGACTTTCACTTCCCCAAGCAATGAAAATAGTACTTATAACCGGCGGATTTGATCCTGTACACTCGGGACATATTGATTATATTAGTGCGGCTACAAAATTAGGCGATCAACTTGTGGTTGGCGTTAATAGCGATGCGTGGTTGACACGTAAAAAAGGTCGCCCATTTATGTCCTGGGCAGACAGATTGGCAGTTATAAGAAACATTCGTGGTGTAACATGGACTGTGCAATTTGATGACAGCGATGACTCGGCATGCGATGCTATACGCAAGGTCAGATTAAATTATCCCAGTGATACAATAGTGTTTGCCAACGGTGGAGATCGAACACATTCGAACATTCCAGAGATGTCAATTAAGGATCACAATTTAACGTTTGCATTTGGAGTTGGCGGATATGATAAAACCAATTCCAGCAGTTGGATGTTACAAGAATGGTCAACTCCTAAGACTGAACGACCTTGGGGATACTATAGAGTGTTACACTCAGTGCCGGGTACCAAGGTCAAAGAACTCACAGTAAACCCTGGACAAAGTTTAAGTATGCAAAGACATGCACAGCGACATGAATTCTGGCATGTGACACAAGGACAATGTGATGTTGAGCAGGCCCTTCCTGGTGGGCCTGCACTACCCACGGTTACATTGACCACGCATAGTCAGATAAGTATTCCTCAAGGTAACTGGCATAAAATTAACAACCCATATAATGAACCTTGTAAGATAGTTGAAATTCAGTATGGCACAACATGTGACGAAATGGACATAGAGCGCGGATAAATACAGTTTCAAAGACATTGATTTTTCAATTATTAAAGAAAAAAGGGAATCAATGACGGATGGATCCGCTAACATTGTTTGCTCTGGCCAATGGCGCAGTGGCCGCAGTAAAACAAGGTTGTAAATTATATAAAGATATAAAGGGAGCTGCTGCTGATGTTCATGGTGTTCTTAAGGATTTAGAAGAACAATTCACCCAACGGCATAAAAATCAGCCTCCTAGTACAGCCGAAAAAAATCAATACATACAAGAAAAAAATCGTGTAATTGAGTTAAGCAAAAAGCAACCCGATGACATTTACACAGTAATAGGCGAACAGCTTGGCACTTACTTTGAAAATTATGCTATTTGTGCAGCAATTTTTGAAGAAGAAGAAAAACATGCTCTTGAAATATACACCGGCACAGCCAGTATAGGTAAACGTGCGTTGCAACGTGTACTAATGATGAGTAGACTACAAGCAATGTCTGTAGAACTACGTGAAATCATGGTTTATCAATGTCCCCCTGAGCTAGGAGATTTGTATACTCAGACTGAAAACATGATGAAAAAAATTCAGGCAGAGCAGACCATAGCAATCAGAATTAAAAGAGAAAATGATAGAATAGCAGCAATACGTCGGATAGCGAGAATACAACGAATTAAAAATCGTTCGTTGCGTTGGGGGTTGTCTATTTTTGCAGTACTTTATGTTGTAACGTTGATGTGGAGTGTGATTGAAATTCGTAAAACTGAACGTCCAGAACTTGGTACATGTTGGATTCCTAAAGGAACTTGGCCTTACAAGTACTACAGCAGATTAAAATGGGTAGATTGTGAAAACTAAACTAATGCACAGGTAAATACAAAATGCGAGAATTTATTAACATTTTAAACGAAGTTACCCTGAGCAAGTATGCCCCCGGACAACAATTCCTTGTCAGCGGCAGCGCCAGTGGGCAAAAATTTAGCCAATTATTGGCTGATCAAGGAATTGACGGCAGCGGAATAATTACCCTAACTGGAACTACCCCCAACAACGGTCCGTTGATACAGCTAGGACGAGGCGAGTTAGTTTACGCCTTTCAAAATGAAGCAGGTCAATTCTGGACCATTGCTGGCAGCGCCAGTGGTGTTGACGCACCGTTTGTGCATTACAAAGGCGGCAGCGGAGACGAGGAAGACGCCAAAGTAGCCAACAAAGGCGAAATAGCCGAAGGTATATTGGGTGCAGCAATGTTTAGTAAATTTACCAAACGACAATCCAACGAAGAAATTGGACAAGTCACTCCGCAGGACATAACCAGTATACTTGATAGACTAAAACAAACTTCAGAAGACATGTATCAACTGTCAGTGCGTGATGCCGATAACGAATTTGCTGATACTGTTACTTTCCTACTAAGATTAAAAACTGGACCATACAGAGATTTGATGGATCCAGCCAAACGTCAACTGTTGATGAATGAATATTCCAGTGCTGCTGCCTATGTCAATAGCTCAATGGCCGAACGTTACAGCAAGTACTTTTATCTAAACGGCAAGGCCGATGACATTGCTATTTTAGCTGACGGTGCCGCCAGCGAAACAGAAAAGAAGGCTGATGTATGGGTAGCCGTCAAAGATCAAAACGGCAACATGCGTCAGCTGAGACTCAACACCAGTTTAAAAATTGGTGGTATTAAACAATTTGGACAAGTGGGTGGTAGCACAGTTGAATCAATGCAAAAACTCTGGAGTTACTTTGATATTGATGTAAGTGACTATATTGACTTGTACAATAAAAAGTTAAACAAAGATCAATTTGAAGCCCTTGCCTTTATGTATAAAAAAATTGCTGCAACTCTTGCAGCACAGTTGGCCGGTGATGATTCAGACCAAGAAGTTCGTTTTGTTGATAAACTGGCACATGCAGTGACTTATTTTGCGACCTTGGGTGATCCAAGTGTTGAGCTAGTGGATTTTGACAAAGGTGGTTTTAAAATTTTACGATTTAAAAATTTAGAACACAAACTCAAAACTGTTGATCTAACAGCATCATACATAGCTACAAAAGCTACACCAGAAATTGTAATACATGAACGCGGCAATCCCAAGAACGCACTAATCAGTATTCGTGCCAAACGAGAAACAAAGAAAAGTGGCGAAATTTACGTTAGAAATCTAATTGAAAAAGGTCGCTTACTAGAAGAACTTACCCGAGTAGAACAGCGCAATTTTTCTGACATGGAATTGCCAGACCCAGAAAACACTAGAGTGCAAATCAAACATCCTGGGCGACGTGCAGTCCCAAGAGATAAAGATTCTAGTCCTCGCAAACGCAGATAATTAATAGTATGCAAAGACCTACAATGGAAATTACAACCATGATTGGTTGTCCCCTAATGTGTAACTTTTGTCCGCAAGATAACCTACGTGACATGTACGGTAAAGATGCAGACAAATACATGTCATTAGAAACATTCAAGACTGCACTTGGTAAAGTGCCCAAAAATACACGTATTGATTTTTCGGGCATGGCCGAAGCTTGGGTAAATCCTGCGGCAACTGACATGCTGGAACACACACTGGTAAATGGACATCATGTTGCAATTTATACAACTTTATACAACTGGGATATTGAAACAACCGAAAAGGTAATCAATTTACTTTATCGCTATCGCGCCCTTGTTGAAGTGGTCAGTATTCACTTTCCGGATGAATATGGCAACATGAAAGGTTGGAAGCACAGTACAGAATGGGAAGCAGTATTCCATATGGTAACCGGTGCAGTACAAGATGCCAATATCAAACTAGAAGCCATGACCATGAGCGATCACGGCCGGATACATCAGGACCTACAACACCTTGGTATTCAACTGTACAATTGGTTTGGACATGATCGTGCTGGTAGTCTAAACAAAGAACAAGTTCAAGAACAGCCTGTTAACTTTGTAACACGGCATGAACAACCAGTTTCGTGTAGCAAGACTGTTAACTATGATCAACATGTGCTGTTGCCAAACGGTGATGTAGTACTATGTTGTATGGACTACGATCTGAAACACGTAATTGGAAATTTGGTAACTGACAGTTATCAAGATTTATTCACTGGTCAAGCAATGGTCAATCTTATCAGGGAAAATCAACGTCCTTGTTACAGCTCAAACAGCCTGTGTAAGAGCTGTACTGATGCCAAAGTTCATTGACATCAAAGACAATATAGCATATAATAACACATTGGGCCTCTAGCTCATGTTGGTTAGAGCAGTGGACTCATAATCCATTGGTGCCGTGTTCGACTCACGGGAGGCCCACCAAATTCAATCAGATAGATATTATGACAAAAATTTATATAGCAATGGCAGAATTTAAAGACGGTAATAGAATCTTTGAAAGAGCATATACCACCAGAGCGGCTGCTGAACGTGCATGTGATGAAATGATTAAAGATCTTCGTGAAAACACAGATTGGGATGTTGCACCTATTGTGGAAGATTTGGAGTTGATTAATGAATAGTCAAACAAAAGAAGCACTGGACATATTGCAAGAAGAATGTGCCGAAGTCATTGTTGAAGTAAGTAAAATTCGCAGATTTGGTTTAGACTCTGTGCATTATAAATCTGAAATGCAGCACACACATAGAACCATGTTAGAAATGGAAATAGGTGATGTGCTTGCCCTAGTAGATATACTAATGGATCAAGGATTGGTAGATCGATCACGACTTGATCAATACAAACAAAATAAAAAAGAAAAACTCAAACAGTGGTCTAACATCTTCGAATGATTACTAGAATCATGATGGTTGGTCCTGGCCGAATTTACGAAGCTGCTTGCTCGTTGAGTTTTGATCATAATCTTAGTCCGTCAATTGATCAAACCATTGTTGTTAGTCCTTATAGTTGGGTCACATTGACGTCAACATTTTTAAGTTTTGGTATCAATGTTGATTCGTTCAAGTTCATGCTTGACGTTGATTGTATTGAGCAGTTCGAACTGCAGGATTGGAAACATCATTGGTATCTGCAACAAGGAATCAAATTGAGCCTGTTGGATACTGTTGACAGTGATAAGTTTTTGATTCAAGATTGTGATGTGTTTGCAATTAAACCTTATAAATTTTTCAACAACGATATTCCGTGTTTTAGAGTTGAGGAACTTTGGAATGACTATCAATTGGTATATGCAGAAAAAGTTGAAAAACTAATTGGCTACAGCAGAAAAATACCTTACAGTTTTGTAACCGAATTTATGCCTTACACCAAGGATGATTGGAATCAATGTAAACAACATATTGAACATCGATTTTCAATGCCGTGGAAAGCGGCAACTAAAAGCGTATCTGATTTTGATGACACCAAATGGTTTAGCGAATATGAAATGCTGGGCATGTATAAAACAAATACCAGCAACAACTACGCATATGAAACTGATACTCATCCAGAACTTAATACATTGACTGATTTACGAAATGCCAATTGGTCTACGATCAGTACAGTTAAATTTAAAGCTCGACCGTTCAAGTACATGGTCGGCGACGATGCACTACTAGTAAAAAACTTTTTTAAACAACTTGAGGAATAAATGACCTTTATAGTAACCGAAGCATGTGTTCGATGCAAGTACACTGACTGTGTGAGTGTATGTCCGGTTGATTGTTTTTATGAAGGCCCTAACTTTCTAGCAATCAATCCCGATGAATGCATTGACTGTGCAGTTTGTGTGCCCGAGTGCCCTGTGGGAGCGATTGTAGCCGACTCAGATGCCACTACAAAAGATTTAGAATTTTGGGCTGACGTAAATAATAAAATGAGTAGGAAGTGGCCTAGCATTACAAAACGTAAAAACCCATTGGCCGATGCTGACACATGGAAAGATGTTGCAGATAAAAAACCCCTACTTGACCTTGGAGAAAACAATGACTGAACTGTATAGAATGTTGCTTTTGGTAATTACACAAAAGCTCGATGAATTAAAAACTGAACTTTGCACACAAATTCGAACCTTCCACCAACAGGTGCCCGATGAAGAAAAAGATCAACATCGTCTTGATCTAGGCGTATCAGGTTTTTGGAATTTTCTATTAGAAGTTGTGTTTAACTTTTATATAATTCTTTGTTACGCAATTTCAGTTACGTTGATATCCACGTTGGCCATTGTGTTTTACCCATTGAACGCAGTACTAACACTATTGACATCATTGTTTCGACAAACTCATATAAGTATTCTAGTACCGCATGACGCCCCGGTACTAGATAAGATATCGCCGGAATTTGACCCTGATCCAGTAATAGTTAAAAAATCAGATGTCAAAGAAAAAAAGTAACTTAGCCAAAGGCAAAGATAGTTACGACAGCGAGGTTGGCGGTAGCCTCGTTGCGTTCTTTAATCGTAATGTTACTCCGTATCCCACGGAAGTAGGCGGACCCGCATTTGACTTGATACCGGTTACCAAACGTAAAGATATCATGGTCAACGCTGCTCGTATGCATGGCGAGCAAGAATATAATCGTATAACTGAGTTGATGGCAGTTCTGGCCAAACAGGCAGCAGAACTAAAACGTAGATTGGATATCACAGACATGGTACATGCGGCTGAATATCAATTTCAACCTGCCCATGGTCGTACATATTGGTTATGCTATGACAGTAAGATAGAAAATACTAGACTGTGTATGCAAGGACCCGATGGCTGGACCACAGGCGTACCTAAGCATTACGAATATATTACTCAGGTCAAGTGGTTAGGTGATTATACCTGGACTGAAGTTACCACACAAACGTCTGGTGATAGTAATCCACAATCTTAACAAGCTCAATTTCAAATACAGCCTTGGGTTTCCATCCCAGCTTCTTCAACTTAGAGTCGTCAACACTATAGCGTACATCTTGGCCAGGGCGAGTAATTCCCAGGTCCATGTGATCAGCTGGATCTTCGTGCAAAGGAAAGAACATTTCGCAAATTTGCATGGCAATTACAATGTTTTGTTCTTCGTGATTGCCATTGATATTGTAGATTTCGTTTTGAACACCAGCTTCAATTATCTTGATAATGGCACTAGCTGTATCGCTAACATGTAACCATGTACGTCTTGGTAAGCCAGCATCGTGTAGTGCAATAGGTCTACCCAATCGAAGATGCTTGATACTCTTGGGAATAAACTTTTCTGTGTATTGACCAATGCCGTAGTTGTTTGTAGGCCTAACAATCACATAAGGCACTTTAAATGTACGTGCCCAGGCTAAAATAAGCTGGTCTGCGGCTGCTTTGGTGGCTGAATAAGGATTGCTAGGCTTGAGCATGTCTGTTTCAACATGCGAGCCTTCGTTGATGTCGCCATATACTTCGTCGGTACTAAAATGCAACAGAGTGGGCATTTTAAATCTATGACGCTCTTTGATCAAATTAAGCAAATGATGTACGCCATTTACATTACTGCGTAAAAAAACATCACTGCTAACAATACTGTTATCAACATGTGTTTCGGCTGCGGTATTAATAATATAATCGCAATCGTACAGCATGTCTAGGTCGTTGATATCTGATTCAATAAATTTAAATTGATCTTTGTATCCTAGTAATTCGGGCAGGAACTGCACATTTGCTGCATAGGTTTTCTTGTCAACCCCAATAACATAGTATCCTTGTGCCAGACACTTTTTGGTCACGTGATAACCAATGAATCCCAAACAGCCGGTAACATAAACTACTTTTGTGGTCATATTTTTCTTGTCAGGTTAAGATATGCAGGTTCTTTTGAATTGATAAACACAGGCCAAATGTCTTCTAGTTCAGCTATGGACTTGGGTTTATATACTTCAATATTTGGTAATGCTGCTAGCACTTGCTCGTCGTCATGCGCCCAATGACTAATACCATCGTGGCTGTAATCTTTGTCTCTACCTGATCCAATCAATTTGACTGGAATCTGTTCGTAGTTGACATAGTTACGTAAAAATTCAAATGGACGATACAACAAGAAACTGCTCATACTATAGCACACAGGTATAACACCTTCTTGCGCCATGCCAATGGCAGCGCCAATCATCAATTGTTCAGCAGCACCCACATTGTAAAATCGTTCTGGAAATGCATTACGTATTTGATCTAATATGCCAAACCCAAGATCAGCAGTAATAACTCTAACGTCATCATTGCCAACCATGCTTTCTAGTAGTAAACTGGCACATTCTTTTCTCATTGAGTAATCTCCGCATAGTCTTGGGGTTTGAGCACATAGTAGTGTGTTAATAAATCTTTAGCAAAACTAAATTCTGCGGGTTTACTATGCCAGGTAACAATACGTGGCAAGAATGCTCGCAGCCTAGTTTCAAGATAATCTGCATCAATCATGTCATATGCACCCATGCCGTTGATGTTTACATACACATGTAGATTGTCAATTTTTTGTTCTTGTATAAATCTAAGACTTTCCCATATGCTGCCTTCGGCACATTCGCCATCACTAAGCAAACACCAAACATTCTTATTGGGCGTTGCTAGAGCATGACCAATCGCAATAGGCAAACCGGATCCCAAGCTGCCTGTGCTGCAATACAAATGATTTTCAATATCACGACCTGGATGTATACCGTGTTTGTGTAATAGTGCAACCGGATCCACACCGTAGTATTTTTCTAGTACAACATACAACGCAAGACCGGCATGTCCGTTGCTTAGAATAAACACTTCATTGTCAACTCTTCGTTGATAAATGTGTTCAATGATTGGCAATGCACTTAGTGTACTGCTAAGATGGCTTAGATGTTCTTGATAGGTGATATCAACGATACGGCGTTCTAGTTCGGTCATACTATTTCCATGCAAACAATTGATCGTGAATTACATTTTCAGTTTGATATCCAAACTTTTGAAACAATGCAGCCAATGCTGAACGATTGGATTCTAAGTTGCCCGGCCATGGACCACGATCCACATCTGTTTGATGTACTTCAACAAACCAAAATCCTACACGATCTGCAATCGGAGCCAGGGTAGTTTCAGTCAAGGCAACCATTTCGCTACCTTCGATGTCGCACTTGATGAAGTCAACATAGTCAAGCTCTTGACTATCCATCAATTGTTCTAGAGTCATACCCGGAACAGTGATTGCAGTTCCTTTCCGAATGAGCATGCTGTTGGTTGTGCTATTTTCATTTAGATAAAAAGTAACTGGATTATTGTCCGGACCAATAGCGGCTTGCACCACAGTAATATTGTCGTGCCCTGCTGTCATTTCTTCTAATACTGTCAGTGTGTTAGGAGTGGGTTCAACTGCAACTAGTCGACTGCAACTGTCTTGTGCATACAAGCTGAATAATCCACAGTTGGCGCCAAGATCAATCACAGTCATATCAGAACGATTTGTAAAAATAGGATCGTACATTCGATCCTCGTTGATCTGTTTCAGAATAATATTGGCGTAATTTTCTGGATTGTCAAACCAAGCAACAATGTCTGGTTGCTCTGTTTCTATTGCATAACTAGCCTGTTGACTGGTTTTAATTGTTTGTGATATCATATTTTGCCTTGTTTAAAAAATCTCTAATTCCTAATTCTAAACTATACTCGCATGTAAAGTTAAAGAATTCTGCTTTTGACGTATTGCATACCCAAACATTATTTTCAAATGCTTTGCTGAGTTCTGCAACTTTTGCTACTGGAGCAGTATGTCCAGTAATTGATTCAAACACAGTAAGTAAATCAAAATTACTTGTTTGTACACCGCTACCAAAATTAATAATCTCTCCTGGGGGTAAATCCCATTCTTGTAACACAAGATCAATGCCTCGTACAAAATCATTTATGTAAATGAAATCGTGATGTCCTTGATATAGGGTCATTGGTTCATTGTGTGTAAATGCTCGATACAGTCTTGGGAACAGTCTATGTTCGCGTTCGCCAGGACCGTAAACGCTGTAAGGTCTAACAATCCAAATTGGTAAATCAAATTGTCTTGCCCATCCTTGACACATCATGGTGCCTGCTGCTTTTGTGCCTTGGTACATGTCAAGGGGTTTTAGTAAAGTATCTTCGGCAGTGGCATGATCAGTTGGTCCATACACACTGCTAGATCCAATTTGTATTAATCTTACTGGCTGTGAACAACGTTTAACATATTCTAATATTGTGTATACGAACACAATGTTTGGAGCTATCATTTCTAGAGGATCATATATTTCAGCTGCTGAATTGATAATAGCATCTGGTTCGAACTTTATGAGCTCATCAATTAATTTTTGCCCCCGGCGAAAGCTGAAAACTTCATGCCCGCGTTTGGTATAATAGTCCACTAGATTCAATCCAATGAATCCAGTTGCTCCTGTAATGAATATTTTCATCTTACAATTTGTTGTGATAAAGACTCTGCACGTTTGATACGTGTGGGTTTATGTGTGCCGGGCCAATGTACAATCCAATCTCCTGATTGCCATGCTGCATCATTGCCCAGGATATCACGGCTGGCATCACAGTAATCGTAAATTTCAGGTTCATAGCTGTTCATATAGCGTTGTGGTACAATCTTGACCACATGCGACCACTCATCAATGGTGTCAATGATTACCTGTTGTTCGGCCCATTCTACTGTGGTGTATTCGACTTCTTTGTCAATAATCATTTGTAAGTATGCACGACCTTGTTCGGTATTGCGAGCTAAAAAGTTACCAGAATTGATATTGAGACGATCAACAGGCACAATAAAGTGATAGTCGTTGTCAATCTTGTCCGGAATCTGGATGGTAAAATTGGTAATCATTGCATCGCATTCTGAGAAAAGTAACCACTCAATATCGGGATACAATTCAAATAGTTCTAGTGTATAATGTATTTTATTGAAGCCAGTAATTGGGCTGTACTTCATTTCATCAAGGACAAAAAACTTGTATCCGTGTAGATCGCAATATTCTTTTTTTGGTGCGTCAGTTAGTGCAGCGAGATCAGCATAGTTTGCGTCGTGTAGACTAGCAACAGCGTACATAGATAAGTTCCTTGAAAATCAATTTGTAGAGTATTTATTATACTAAGTATTCTTGTAAAAAACAATTCATATGACTAAAATATACGACTGCTTCACTTTTTATAACGAATTTGAGCTTCTTGCTCTAAGACTAGAAGAACTGTACGATCATGTGGATCACTTTGTTATAGTAGAAGCCAATCGCACATTCCAAAATGCTGAGAAACCATTTTACTTTACAGAGCAAATGCAAGATCCACGTTGGAAAAAGTACTCAGATAATATAATTCTTGTA
>Ga0181348_1000476_pt1 | contig 17431 bp, 19 predicted proteins | sample Su13VDMM110DN_FD_130092 | JGI IMG/M metagenome (GOLD analysis project Ga0181348, IMG submission 130092) | Freshwater viral communities from Lake Michigan, USA - Su13.VD.MM110.D.N | ecosystem: Environmental > Aquatic > Freshwater > Lake | place: USA: Michigan | collected 2013-07-16
ACGCCAGAGAGTTGGGGCTTGACTATGAGCCTGCGCGTAAACCGTATCGACCATTGCAAGACAATGGGTCAAAATATTTCGGCGGTTCTTGGGATACCCCACCAGCACAGCCAGCACCTGCGCAAAAACGCCCGCAGAACTGCGGAACAGGGTATTGCTCATGCGTCGAATGTGTGATGCAGCCAGCAGTCCCTGATGCAATTGGGCCGAATGAAGATGAGCTCCCTGCATATGCTGCAGGGTGGAACGACTGCCGGGCAGAAACTTTAAAGATGAGGAAGCCATGAACCTCACAACGGGCCAAAAAGTATCACGTACGCTGTTTCTTGCAGCGCTTATTGCGGTGCTGCTGCTTGACTTACTTGTGTGGCGTCCAGGTTAAGCAACAGCTTATTTTGATGTATAATCAAATCTCACGTTACTAGTTCACTGATCATTGAAAGGTATCCACCATGAACATTTTCTATCTTCACCACATGCCTGCCATTGCGGCCTCTATGCACTGCGACAAGCATGTTGGCAAAATGCTTATCGAGTCTTGCCAGCTCCTGGCGGCTGCGCATCACCACTACGGCAACGGCGACAAAGTCACCTACCGCGCCACGCATGTCAATCACCCCTCCGCCGTCTGGGTCCGTCAGTCAAGGCTCCATTACATGTGGGTCAGCGACTTGGCCAGGTACCTTGGCCGCGAATTCAAATGGCGTTATGGCCACGGTCATAAAAGCCATGATGTGCTTATGGCCGAGTTGGTCGATTGCCCCGATGCCATGTGGGGTTTGCCCTCACGCTTTACACCGCCTACACTGGCAATGCCTGACGAATTCAAAAGCGACGACCACATTGACGCCTACCGTCGTTACTATGCAAGCAAAGCTGCCGCCATGCCGCTTGTGTATCACCGCGGTAAACACGAGCAGCCCTATTGGTTGCGTGAATTACTTTCTCAGGAGTGTGTAGCATGATTACAGCGTTGCTTGATCTAGAAGCCGACATGGCGCAACACATGTGTGAGGCGCTAAAAGTAAATGACCACATCTACGGCATGTATTTTCACTTCTTGGCATTGCTTGTGCAAGAAGAGATCCTGCAAACTTTTTTGCGTATGTCTGAGCCTGACCGCCAAGCATACGTCAACATCATCAACGTGCTTACCATGGGAGAGACTTTGTATGAGCAGTATGTTTGAACAGGTTGGCGACTTTCGCAGCGCAATGTCTTTGCCTATTGGTGATGAGCCGCAGTTGCTTGGCGCCAATGAGCGTAGCTATTTTGCGCGCTTCATCATGGAAGAGCTGAGTGAGTACCTTAAAGCCTGTGAAGAAGGTAGCTTGGTGGACGCTGCCGATGCCCTTGTCGATCTTGTGTATGTCACCTTAGGCTGTGCACACGCCATGGGCCTGCCATTTGACAAGCTTTTTGCCGTGGTGCATAAAGCCAACATGAGCAAGATGCCGGCCAATGAGTACATTCGATCACTACGTGGCTCACAGTATGACGTGGTCAAGCCCGTAGGCTGGACTCCACCTGAAGATGAGATGTCTAGCATTCTTTTGGATGCAACACAAAACACGTGTTATAATCAAACCTCTAACTGATTTTTGAAAGGTACGTATGAACATCAAAGACCTAATTGACGACTTTGTTGCAACCAAAAACGAGCGCGAAGCCTTGTCCGCTACTATTAAAGAAAAGACTGAGAAGCTCGGCCGCCTTGAAGGCGACCTTATGAAACTGATGTCCGAGGCAGGTATCAGCCAAGCTGCTAGCGATAAAGCTAGCTGCACAATGAAGCTGACCCAACACCCTGCTATCAAAGATTGGCAAGCTTTCTATGGCTACGTGGCCAGTACTGGCCAATTCGAATTGCTGCATAAGCGGCTCTCCTCAGCAGCATTCCGTGAACGGTGGGAAGCGGGTGAGGTAATCCCCGGAACCGAGGCATCGGATCTCTGGGAAATCACTGTTCGTCGCAAGTAACATGTTAAGGAATTACTATGTCTAAGAATCAAATTGCGCTTTTTGAAGATCAACTCGCCGCATTGGCTTTGGAAACAGTCAAGGCAGAGCAAACCGGCGCTGCGTTCCTGTCCACCAAAGGCGGTACGTTAACTTACCGTGGCAACGTTATTACAGACAGCAAGCTGGCATGCGTCATTTTGGCCGCACCTGTCGAGCGTTTGTATTACGACTCACGCTACGACCCTACCAAGATTGTTGGGCCTAAGTGCTTTGCCATTGCGCAAATGCAAACTGGCATGGGCCCTTCTCCGGCCGTTGAAAAGCCTGAGCACTCAACATGCGAAGGTTGCCCTAAAAATGAGTGGGGCTCCTCAACGAATGGCGGCAAAGGCAAGGCATGCCGCGAAACGCGTCGCCTGTTGCTTATCCCTGCCGATAGCATTGGGTCGGTCACAGCTGTTGCAGGAGCCGAGATTGCTGCGCTTCGCCCCCCTGTAACTAGCTTGAAGAACTACAGTGGCTACGCACAAACTTTGGCCGCAACGCTTAAGCGCCCACCTCTGGCTGTGGTGACTGAGATTTCCGTCGTGCCGGATGCCAAGACTCAATTCAAAATTGAGTTCAAAATGCTTAAGGCCATTGACGACATGGCTATTGTGCAAGCCATTATGGCTCGAGCTCAAAACGAGGTTGATCGAGCCATTGCTACTGCAGGGGCCGTTAATGAGGAAAGCAGTGAGGCACCTGCCACACAGTCTGATCGCTTCTAACTAACACAGGGGCTTCGGCCCCTACTTTTTTATAGGAACATGTCATGCCAAGCAAGCACATTTTTAGAACCCCAGAGCCATCAGGCGTGGCGCCAGAGGCCCCGCAGCCTTCGCCATTGGATGTTACACCTCATCAGCAAGAAATGTTCCCCGCGCCTTCGCAACAGCTGGTAGGCTACCGCGCGTTAACAGATGACGAGATTCGCCGTGTCAATGCTACTAAGCAGTTGTTTGAAGACGCTATTGCGTATGTCAAGATTTTGCGTGAGTCGCACCATGACTCAGAGATTCTTCGCCAATACAGCGTAGCCATTACACACGCAGAAACAGCATCTATGTGGGCAATCAAAGCAATCACGGCACGCGCATAGTATGCAGCCTATTTTTCTTGATTTTGAGACTATGGCCATTGGCCCTCGGCCAGACTACCCGCCTGTGCCGGTAGGCTTGGCCGTGTATGACCCCGAGGGCCAGTACCCAGATGGCTATCATGCTTTTGGCCACGCTGAAGGCAACAACACAACCAAGCAAGCCGTGCAGGCTATGATGGAGCTAATGTACGACAGCGGCCGCGCTCTCTGCTTTCATAATGCAATGTTTGACCTTGACGTGGCTGCAACGCATTTGGATATGCCTATCCCTGAAGACCCCACGCGTGTGCATGATACCCTTATCCTTGCTTTTCTGCATGACCCACATGTGCAGTCTTTATCTTTAAAAGATCTGGTCGTAACGTGGGGCTTGGATACCCCTAGCGAAAGAGATGAGCTGAAAGAATGGATTATTGCCCACGTGGATGAGGCTAGGCGTAAAAAGTCTACCTGGGGTGCTTACATCTCTCGTGGCCCCGTTGAGTTGGTTGGCAGATACGCAGCGGCTGACGTACGTCTTACCAGCAAGCTGTATGACTACCTTAACGCCGCCGTGTTGCCTGCGCAAACTGAGCCTTACCTGCGTGAGATTGAGCTGATCCCAATGTTGCTTGAAAACTCACGTCTAGGCGTAAGGGTTGATCGTGATGGCTTACAAAAAGCCAAAGAGCAAGCCACAGTAGACATTGAAAAGTGTAACGTTTGGGTTCGTGCATTGTTAGGTTCTCCTGAATTGAATCTTGACAGCGATCGGCAGCTGGTTGATAGTATTTATCCCACCGAGTACTGGGATAAAACAAATGGCTGGCCATCCACGGATAAGGGTTCCCCTAAGGCCGATAAGGAAACCTTTGAAGAGATCATTACGCATCTGCCATTGCAAGGCGTACTGCGTTACCGCGCCAACCTATCAACCTGCCTGTCAACGTTTATTGAGCCATGGCTTTTGACCAGCGCAAGGACAGGGCGCATTTACACCAATTGGAACTCCGTACGTGGCGAGCGGGGTGGCACACGTACAGGTCGCTTAAGCTCTACGCCTAACTTTCAAAATGCGCCTACACGCTACCCAAAGATTGTGGCGGCTTCGGCTAACGCAAGCATGGGGCGCAATGAGATTGTGATGCCTGAAGGCCTTGATGTTGCGCCGCTTCCTCTCATTCGTAGCTTTCTGCTAGCCGATGAGGGTCATAAGCTTGTGGCATGCGACTTTAACGCGCAAGAGTTACGCATCTTTGCTCACTTTGAAGGCGGAGGTTTAATGCAGCAGTATCAGTCCGATGCTCGAGCTGACCTGCATACCTACGCAGCCAAGCTGATGACGGATGCAGCAGGCCAAGAGGTCAGCCGTACTTACTCTAAAGGCGTGTCATTTGCGATTTTGTATGGCGCAGGCCCAAAGAAAATCAGCGAAATGCTGGAGATTAGTTATGACCTGTCCAAAACATTGATGGATGCATACACAACGTCGGTGGCTCCGGGCCTCAAGACGATGCAATCCACCATGCGTACAAGGTATAAATTGAATCAGCCATTAAAAACCATTGGCGGGCGTCTGATCAAAATGGAGCCACCTAAGATCATCAATGGTCGCCTTCGTGAGTTCGACTACAAAGGTGTTAACTTGCTCATTCAAGGCTCAGCCGCCGATCAGGCCAAGGCAGCCATGCTGTTGTACCAAAAGACACGTAATGGCAGCCGTTTACTGCTCAGCGTTCATGATGAGTTGGTCATCTCTGCGCCTGAAGAGTTTGCAGTACGCGAAGCTGAGTGCCTTGTTGCAGCTATGTGTAGTGCTATTAGCATGGATGTGCCTATGGTCAGTGACTACAAAATTGGCAATACATATCAGGAGGTTAAATGAAAGATACAACACGTGAGTAACGCCATTGCCATAACTGATCTAATACGATATGACGCAACCAAAGGATGTTTTGTTTTGAAGCCTACACAACGAATTGAGTACTGGCCTGGCACTAATACGCCAAAGTCAAAAAACAACGACTTTAACTGGCGCGCTCAGCCTTCACAAGTGCTTAAAAAACTATACCCGCACTTGTATAAAACCGGCGTACATAGTACGCCTTTCACAATTTACTCAAAAGCACAGGCAAGCAAATGACAGCGTACTCAAATTCAAGTATCAAAACGTACGAGCAATGCCCGTATAAATATAAGCTTACGCGCATTGACAGGCTAAAAGAGCCTACAGGCGATGCCGCCGTGCGTGGCACCAATATTCATACCGTGTTTGAAAAAGCACTGGCTGTGCCAACGTTGCCTACTGAGTTTGCGTATTGGGATGACTACATGCAAGTACTGCAGGGCAAGCGTACTGCTAGTGAGGTGCAATTTGCCATCACAAAAGAGTGGAACGTCTGCGGCTTTAATGACTCCGTGGCATGGGTACGCGGCATCTATGATGCTATCTACGTTGACGGCACGCATGCCCACGTATTGGACTGGAAAACAGGTAAAGAGCGTGACTACGATGACCAGCTAAAGCTTTACGCCGCTATCGTCTTGGCAACCTACCCCGAGGTGCAGACCGTAACAACCGAGGTGTGCTACATTGACTTACAAAAGCGTGTGCCAAGCCGCGAGTATTTACGTGAAAACTTTCAAGAATTACAACAGTGGTTGCAAAATCGAGTTGGCAAGATTGAAAATGACGACATCTTTGCGCCAAAGCCGGCCTATGGTTGCAGGTGGTGTCACTTTCGTAAAGCAAACGGCGGGCCTTGCCAATGGTAAAAGAAAAAGTCATTCTTGAACGTGATCTAGAACGCTACTTTTCAGCAGCATGCAAAAAGCGTGGCCTGCTAACGCTTAAGCTTAACGTCAGATTCGCAAGAGGTTGGCCCGATCGCATCGTTGTGCTGCCTAACGAAAAAGTGTTATGGGTGGAGTTAAAGCGACCCGGAGGTAAAACATCAGCGTTGCAGGATTTACTACATAACGATTTACGCAAACGTAAGCATGTAGTGCACATAATTGACTCTAAAGAAGGCATTGACTATGTATTGGGAACCGCATGAATACCAAAAAGAAGCTGTAAAGTTTCTTGTTGCGCATGGTTCAGGCTCACTATGGCTTGACCCCGGCCTAGGTAAGACTGCCATTGTGCTGTCGGCCTTTCGCATTCTTAAAAGCAAAGGCATGGCGCGAAAGATGCTGGTTGTTGCGCCACTTAGACCTGTGCATGGCGTGTGGCCTGCGGAGGTTAAAAAGTGGGAGCAGTTTGCCGACTACTCTGTAGGCGTATTGCATGGTGGCAACAAGGCCAAGGTCTTAAAGCAAAACCATGACATCTACGTCATTAACTTTGAAGGCCTGCAATGGCTATCTGCGCAATTGAATGGTAAAGACTGGCCTTTCCAGATCCTTACGATCGATGAGATCAGCTACTTAAAGAACACGCAAACACAGCGATTCAAATGCCTAAAGCCTTTGCTGAACAAGTTTGATCGCCGTTGGGGTCTAACAGGCTCACCTGCGCCAAATAGTTTGCTTGACATCTTTGGCCCGCAGTACATTGTGGACCAAGGCGCAACGTTCGGGCCGTTTGTATCTCGCTTTCGCACTGAGTTCTTTTACCCTTCAGGCTACGGTGGGTATGAGTGGAAGCTTCAGCCTGATGGGGAGGCACGCATCCATGAAAAGCTGGAAGGCAAAGTTTTGCGAATGGCTGCTCTGGACCATCTGGACCTGCCAGAGCTAACCTACAACGACATCAAGGTAGAGCTACCTGCAGAGGCCAAAAAGATCTACAAGCACTTTGAGGACAACCTAACCATTGCGCTGAATAGCGGCAATGTTACAGCGGCCAACGCCGCCGTTGCAGTTATGAAAGGCCAGCAAATCGCCAATGGCGGTACGTACTTGGATGATGACGGCACGGGCAATGGCAGAATTACTACGAAATTACATGATGCGAAAACTGAAGTTGCTCAAGAGCTGGTTGAAGAGTTGTCTGGACAGCCCTGCATCATTGGCTACCATTTTCACCACGATTTGCAGCGCTTGCAAGAAGCTTTTCCTAATGCTCCTGTTATTGGTTCTGGCGTTGTTGGCCATAAGCTTGATGCTATTATTGACGCTTGGAACTCGGGAGATATACCTGTCTTGCTGGCGCATCCTATGTCTGCAGGCCACGGGCTTAATTTACAAGGCGCGGGCCATGCTGTCATCTGGTACTCGTTGACTTGGAGTCTTGAAATCTACGAGCAGTTCATTCGCAGGATTTGGCGGCAAGGCCAAAAGAACCACATTGTTGTGCATCACATCATTGCGCAAGACACCGTAGATGAGGCCATCCTCATGGCCGTGCGACGCAAGGACAAAACACAACAAAAACTGCTTAACGCAGTGCGTGATTACATCTCACGTGATACAATAACAACTGTTGATATTTGAAAGGTACACATGCAATTCACAACTTCTTAACACGTAAACAACAAGGATCCGTCATGTCTGACATAAAGAAAACACGCCAGCGCGCCAACAAGCAAGCCATCATCACTATTGCAGTTACTGGAAATCCCAAACGCTTGCACACGCTTGCACACGCACGCTTTGAGCTGTATAAGGATGGCGCAACTGTGGCAGACTACGTTGCTGCAGGCGGCCGCACAGGCGATGTTTTGCACGACGTTGCGCAAGGCTACATCACACTCAATTAATTATGAAAATTCTCATCACCGGTGTTACTGAGACCCATAACAATCATCCACAGCGTGCAAGCTCTACAAAGTTTGTATCTATCCCTGAGCTCATGCGCAACGCGTATATTGCTCAAGGCCATGAAGTAGAGCATGGGCCTGTGAATACGGCTATGGACCTGTCAAAGTACGACAAAGTCTTTTTGTATGTCTACCCACTGGACAAAAATGCAGTGCATCCCGAAGGCGCCAAGCGTGTTCTTCGTGAGCGCATGGATGCTTACATTTGTCTGGATGATTGGGCATTTCAAAAAATCATCCCCTCATGGGAAGATGTGATTGCTGCAGAAGACTTTGCAGACCATCAATGGATTGCCCCCCTGTTTCCATGGGGCGACCACAAGTTGATGGGCCTGCCGGCTGATGTGATTCATGCATGGGACCCATCACCATTGTATGAAATGCCTTCAAGCTATCAAATGGCCTGGTCTAAACGCAAAAACGAATGGTATAACGCATCACTTTCGAAAGACGCCCATGAGTGGGCAACAGCGCAAAACCTTACATGGCCAATTCACAGTGTCGGAGGCAAAGCTCTCGGGCAGCCACGTATTCTTGAAAGTGACGTTGTCTGGCAGTACGGGGCTTACAAAGGAGTTCTATGTCCGACCTACGGGCATGCCGGATGCGGATGGTGGCGAGTTAGGTATCTGCACGCTGCAAATACCGGCTGCGTTCTTGGCGGCGATCCTCAAGAGCTTGGCATGATTGACCCGTCGTATGGCTACACACCACGTGAGCTTGAACGCATGGATGACGGGCAATTGGAAATCATTAGCGCGCAACAATACGTGGCGTTGACTTCGCAGATCGCGACGGCTTGGCAAACACGTATTAAACTTGAAAGCTTTCTTACATGATCATTATTTTAGAAGGCCCTGATGGAGGTGGCAAGACAACCCTTGCCGAAGCTTTGCGTCACGGGCTACAAGGTGATCGTATGACGCACGTTGTAAAGCATGGGCCTTACAAAGGCGTAAAGCCCGAGGACCTGTGCCGTATGTACTTTCGATCTATGACGCAGGCCTTAACTTACGATGACCATGTCATCATGGATAGGTCATGGCTGTCCGAGCCTATCTATGGCGAGGTATACCGCAATGGCGAAAACCGCGTAGATCTACCACGGCGTCGCATGCTTGAACGCGTTGCCTTGTCACGCGGCGCAGTTGTTGTGCATTGCCAGCCTGACCTAGAAGTTTGCATTGACGCATTTAACTCACGCAGTGCCATTGAGTATCTAGACAACGTTGAGCAGCTCACCGCTGTGTACCACGGCTACGAGACGCTTGGCTTGCACACCTGCCTGCCCGTTATCCATTACGACTACAAGTATGACACACTAGAAAAGTTGCTTCCACGGTTGGTGATTAGCTCCTCACAAAATAACTTTTCTGGTGGCGGTGCTTTTAAGTCTGGCAACATTCTGATGCTTTGCGATAAGGGCCCACGTACTAATGTGCGTGCCTCTGCAGCTGTAGTGCCTTTCATCAACTTTTTGGACAATGACGGGCCCAGCCGAATGTTGTGCGAAACACTGGAACGTGAAGGCATCGCCGAGGATAAGCTTTATTGGGTTAACACACAAAACTATCAAAATGTGCCTACCGACCCCATTGTCGTAAAAGACCTAAAGCCTTCACGCGTCTTTGCCTTAGGCAACAACGCTTACACGTGGGCGTTGAACAACAACGTACAGGCGCAAAAGCTGCCGCCTCCGCTGTACCACATGCAAAACTTTCCCAATCAACCGTACCACATTACAGAGGCAGACCATGGATATGATGATTAAGAATGAGCCTGAGCTCATTAACCTGTATAGGTGTCTACAGCAGCATGGGCAATTGACAAGTCCGCGAGGCGAAAGCTGCCTTGAAATTGAAAACTTTAGCTATACTGTCAATCCTTTTGTGCGCTTCAACGCGTTTGAAGGTCGTAACTTCAATGTGAAGTACCTTAAGCGCGAGATGTCGTGGTACATCAAAGCCGACCCGTATGATTTGTCAATTGCTGAGCACGCTGCGCAATGGGGAAAGATCATTGCCAATGGCAAGTTGAATAGCAATTACGGCAGCTATTGGTTTGGCAAGCATGGCGTGCGTAATGTTGTAAAGCTTTTGCAAAGTGATCCAATGTCACGCCGCGCAGTCATCCCTATGTACGGCACAGACGTAGACCATATGGACATTAACGCCAAGGATGTGCCTTGCACATTAGCTATTGAGTTCCGCATTCGCAAAGGGCGTCTCAATGCACGTGCCATCATGCGAAGTCAAGACATCCTGTGGGGCATGGCCAATGACTTGCCTACATTCTCATTTTTGCAAGAAATTGTTGCCAATGTCCTTGGCGTTGAGATGGGTACGCTCACGGTGTCGGTAGGCTCATTCCACGTGTACGAGTCACGCATGAGGATGTTCAATAGTATCTTGGAAGCAAACAACTACGTAGGCATTGAGGATAAGCCACCTCGCATCAACCGCTATGAAGCCCATATGCTAATGGACAAAAGCATCAACCCCTCTTTTGATTTTGCAAAGTGGTTACATAACATCTAAGCGTGTTATAATTAACATGTGGACTGCCACAATCAACTTGACTATTGAAAGGAATACACATGCAAAAGCGCATTCATTGGACAGATCAGGAACGCAACGTCGTATTGGATCGAGCGTTAAACTACATGCAGCAAGGCGGCTACTCAGAACTTGAGGCGTTACGTCAAGCCCAAGGTTTTGCGCTAAACCCTGCAAGGCATCGTGCGTTTGCGTCTCACTCTGCAGCGCTGCTGGAAATCAAGACTCTTAAAGCCATGGTGATCGCAGACGCCAAAAAGCCAACTATGGTGGAATCACCTATTGTTGTGACTCCACAGCCTCCAGTGCCACCAGATGCACAACCAAGCATGCCTGCGTGTAGCATTGACGAGTTGGTTGCGCATATTGCGCAGCTAGTTGCAACGCAGTTGGCTACGGCCATCAAGGCTGCAGTGCAAACTACAGTACAAGAGCTTGAGCATACCTACAGTTTGGGGCGGCATGACCCGTCATACACAATCAATCATGTGCAAAAGAAGCGTGTAGTTGTCATTGGCTTGCTAAATGACCAAGTCCATGCCATTACGCGTGAGTTTGGCGAAGTCTTCAACATCAAATGCATTGACACCGACAGAGCCATGGGAATGTCTCCACCGGATGCAGATGCGTATCTGCTAATGAAGAACTTTATCAACCACCCGTTGTACTATAAGTACCAGGCTTTTGCCAACCATGTACTTATTGATGGCGGCATGTCCACATTGCGTATGTGGTTTAACACGAAAGGCAAAGAACTATGAGTGATGACTACATCTACACGCCTGCATCTACAGACATCACAATTCGGTGGCGTGTAGTACACGGGTGGGTGCCCCCGTCTGAGCAAGTTGCGTACCAAAAAAAGTGGTCAAACTTTAGAAACTTGTTGGCGCAAGGCACTGAGTCCCTTGTTCCTCCAAAGCCGCTGCCTTCTAATCTTGTTAAATTGAAAGCAAAAAATGACAGACAATAGCACCCTGTGCTTTGACCAGCAGGTTAAGGCTGCGTATGACGATTGGGTTGAATTGCTGGAGCATACCGGCAACACTGATATGCTAAAGGACCCTTACGCAGTGTGGGTAGAGGCGTATCACGTAGCTACGACGCTTGCAAAGCATCAAGCTTAGCGCCCCGTTGGGTTGCCCATAGGATCGACTGGAATGTCACGGCCTGAGGCCTCAGTCTTTCCTTTAAGCACGTCATTAATGTACATAGCAGGTATGGACGCTGCGCCTACGGCTGCCCCAGGCAGTCCTAAGCCTGGAACCATAGATGCTAAGGCGCCTACGCCGCCTAAGGCAGCAATTACAGCCCCTGATCTGTCCCCGTCCATAAAGCGACTATACGCCTCATAGAAGCTAAGCCCCGCCCCTGCGCCTGACAATGCGCCACCCACAATTGGGGATGCAACAACCTTTGCAGCTTTTGCCATAGGGCCTGGCGTGGCCGCGGCAAGTCGTGCTGCGGCTGCAGCTTCTGCAGCAGGCATTGCTGCCGCACGTTGTGAGCTTGCTGATGCGTTGGCATTGGAATTGGCCAATAGCTTATCGACAATCGATTGCCCAGGAGACAGTGGCCCATACATCTTGGTTAAACGCCCGGAAACCTTGCCTTGGCCTTTGGATCTATTGTAGGCTGCGGCGCCTTCTGGGACGCCACCTGCAATTTCCTTGTCCATGTTTGCCCAGTTTTTGAGCCAGTTAGTACCTGACGTTGCGCCCCTAGGAGCTGACTCAGGCTGAATGCCAAGACGTAAAAGCTCTTCATCACGCATGTTTTGCAGCAATTGCGCCATTTGCTGCTGCTCTTTAAGTTTTTTAGCGCCTGTTGCAGTGCGCATTTCTTTTGACGGAAACAATGTCTCAGCAGTTTTCTGCATCCCGGGCCCTAAAATGGCGCCGGTGCCTGCGGCAGCTGCACGTTCCTGATTTGCGCTTAGCCCGAGCTCAGGAAATAGAGGCGCATTCTTGTCACGCGCAACAGGTTTTTGTTTGCCAGGACCCACAGGCGCAGAAAAGATAGGGTCTAGCGCCATCAAGGCGTCATCAGCTTCTGGGTCGTAGTTAGATTTCTGACCTCTAAAAATAGGGTCTACGTCTTCCAGTTTGGGTTCAGCCATACGCTTGCCTCTTTATTGGGGATTGAACTGATTAAACAACGTCATGCGAAACTTTGCGTAATCATTGTTGATCTTTTCATAAATACTACCGGGGCGGAAGAAATTACGTGGTGATGCCGTAGGCCCTGCAGTATCCAAATGTTGCTGGTACGCGCTGTACAACTGCTCGCGTTGACGATTCAACAGCACTTGTTGGCGTGACCACAATTGCACGGCCTTTGAGGAGTCTTCAATACTTGCCATAGGCGCTTGCAACAGTCTTGCGTCATTATCCGTTGGGTTTACGCCTAGAAGGCCTTTGTTAGCTCTCACGTTAGACAAGAATTCAGCGGATATGATACGCGTTACATCACGAACGGCCTGCTGTTCTTCAGGCTTTAGCTTGACTTTTTCCAAGAATTCTCTTACTGGCAAACCTGCACGTGCATTAAAGTCCCCGGCGCTTAACTGCGCGCCTTGTTGCGCAGCAGTTAATAGACCTGACAGCACGCCTTGTTGCTGCATTAACCCGAAAATCTGTGGGTATTGTGTTGCAAACCTATCAAGCTGACGCAGGTTAGTGTTTGAGCTTTGCAGTGCCTGTGGAGTAAAGTTAAGGATCTCATCACGCTTTTGTATAAAAGGCTTGTCCCCTTCTGTAATACGCTTTTCTGCAACTTGTGCTTGCGCAGCCAAAGGCAGGCCTGACAAATCAGATGGCGGCTCAGAGGGCATACGTGGCGCGACAGACACAGGCGCAGTTACTACACCCGGAACACGACCCATACTTTGTGTGCTGTTGTAATTGCCAGCTGGTTGCGGACCTGGAGGCAAGCCCATACTAGTTGGTGGTGCTTGCGTTGGCGGTGCTTGCACTGGTGGTGCTGTAGGCCCAGGAGGAGGCGCGGAGGCAGGTGAACCGGTCCCTGTAGGTATTCCCCCACCCGGAATAAGATTAAGGACTCCAGCGCCATACTTAGCAACCAACTCAGCTTGGCTCATGCCTGCCTTACGATCCTCAATGGCCATGCCGCCAAGATCTTTCTGCATGCCAAAAGTATTTTTGACGATCTCGCCAACCTTAGGCGACAGCCGCGCAATGGTTGGGTAAACCTGCGCCAACTTAGCTGCAGAGCTTGGAGATAGTGAACCGCTAGATAGCACATCAGCTACTTGCTCAGGCGCAACGCCTAAAGTTGAAGACAGCAGCTGCAAGGCTTTGGATTGGTTTTCAGTTTCATACTTTTGACCTGCAAGCTCGGCACGCATTTTTGCCATAGGCACCTGCATATCCAGTTGCTTTTCTTGCTGCTGCCCCATGGTTGTTGCAGCTCGACCAAGGGCTTCGCCAAAATTGCCTGTGCGCCCTGGGTCAAGAAATTGACCTGCAACTTGAAACCAGTTAGGCCCTTGATTGGCGCGTGCTTCTAGCGCTGTAATTGTCTTTTGCAACGCAGCAAAATACTCATTTTTTGCCGAGTCATCGCCGCCAAGCATTTGCGGTGTTGTTGGTAGTGCAGCCACGTTAATCCTTAAGGTTGTATAGGCTCATTTTCGCCGCCGCCGCCATATGATGGCGTAAAGTAGCTGCCATTATAGTAATTCGGGTCGTAAATGGTAGGCCTACCTGCTGTCAAGTCTGTGCCTGCGTTAGGGCCAAGTGGATTGCTGCCTAAGCTTTTCCACCAATCGCCAAAGCTTGAGCCAACAGCAGTTCCAAAAGGTGTGGTGCTACCCCCGGCAATAAGGGCGCCTAAGCCGGCAATCTGCGATAATGGCGAAGCTGCGTACGCACCGGGGATAGGGCCTGTGTACGTTGATGACACGTTTGTAGGCATTGTAAAGCCTCGCACCGTCTGCGATGCTGCGTTCAATGCCTGTAAGGGGAACATCTGCTCGTTTTGCGCAATGGTTTGCTGCTGGCCGCCCATAGTTGCCAACGCATTAATGTCTGACAAGTTCATGCCTTGCTTTGCTTGCGCAAGAGCCCCCATTTGCTGCGCAGCATTTAACTTATTGGTCTGGTCGGACTGGGCAGCTTGCAAGGCCTGTGTGTAGCCGGTTTGCAACGCCTGAGATTGCGCAGCGTTAACGTTTTGCAACCCAGTGTTAATGGCTTGCCCCAACGCTTCAGCGCCACGCTTAGAGCCAAACTGCCCAGTGCCTACGGCGCCTGCCACTGCTTGCGGCGCCAAGTACTCATTGATGTTGCGTTTGCCCAGCACGCCAAGGGCGTCAACAACCTGTGAGGTGTATGGTTGCATGAACTCACCGGCACGTGCTGCAACGTTTGTGTTGCCTACAGACTGCGCCAGGTTAGACGCGTCGTTAAGCCCAGACTGGTACATGCCCGGCAAAGCTTGTGTAGCAGCAAAAGCCTGAGTTTGCAAAGGCTGCGCGCCTTGAAATCTTGCAGAGTCTGCAGCAGCAGTGGACTTACCGGCTAAGTTGCTAAGGTAGTCCGTATACCAGCTTGGCGCAGTCGTATTTTGCGACTGCGTGGTGGTAATGTTAGGTAGTGGAGAGCCTTGCATCAACGACATAATCAACCTTTCATGTATTCCAGCGGCGACTTAGCGAGTGGCGGAATTTTGCCAGGTGGCGCTGAGCGTTTGTGTTTTCTGATCTCCTCACGCATTTTATCCAAAATCTCAGCACCAGCCCTATTTGAGCCATTGCCTAGCGCGGAAACAATGTCTGCGTCAAATACGTACTCGCCATCGGCCAGCATTGCCGGGATGTCGTCAGACTGCCCATCGCCTGCGCCTTGCACGTAGTTGCCTGTTTTACCTGTAATAAATTCAGGCACATGTTCAGAAACAGGCAACGCGCCAGATGCGCTGCCGCCTTTTGCAAAGCCTGCCAAGTTGCCTGAACTAAGCATCTTTAGGCCTGCCGACATAAGCGCGCTGCCTTCTGTAGGTATTGCTTTAGATAGCGCGGACGCAGATTTTGAAGTGGCTTGTTCTGCAGAGGTAGGTGTTTGCGTTGCCTGCTCAGAGTTTTGCGCAACTGGGCGGGCTTGAGGCGCAGCACGACCGGCCAAGATGCTAAGCAATTGGGGGTCAATGTTAGCTATTTGCGGGAAAAGTTGCTGTAAGTCTTGCATGATTTTGATTTCCTGTCTTTGCCCAGCAGCCAGCATAGTTCCAGTCAAGTTGCCAGGCAACGCGCCGCTTGCGCTGCTCGGGGACGCGTATGCTACCAATGCGCCAGGCGGCTGCGTAGGTGCCCCGGGTGTTCCTGGGCCAACGCCAGTTCCTGGGCCAACGCCAGTTCCTGGGCCAACGCCAGTTCCTGGGCCAACGCCAGTTCCTGGGCCAACTGCAGTATCTAAGGCGCCAGTTCCTGGGGCAGTTGCAGTTCCTGGGGCAGTTGCAGTACCTGGTGCAGTTGCAGTACCTGGTGCAGTTGCAGTACCCTGACCCGCGTCACTGGGTAAAGCGCCGCCGCCTGTGACAGAACTTGTCAAGTTGCCTAAGTTAATGCTGCCGCTGGGACCAGAATTTACGAAGTTAGTAAGGCTAGGTAAAGTCACGTCTGCAAATGTTAAAGGCGTTGCCTGACCCCTGCCTGTCGCTGTGTCAGCATTGCTGCTAAGCGACTCCTCTGTTGTCTCAATGTCGGGCCTTGTTCGTAGCACTCTGCTGATGCCGGTACCACCAGAAATAAGCGGGGTATCTGGGTCAATGTTGCTACTGACGCCGTAAATAATTTGCCGACCTTCCTTTGCGCTTGGGTCATACGTAATAGTGTAACTTCCAGTCGTGCCATCGGGCTTTGTATAAACCATGTCGCGTTGGTAGGTAGTATATGTTACGCCGTCGTCTACTTCAGTTACCTCCCGCACTTCACCAGTCGCCTCCCCTGTTCTGGCTTGCATTTCAGGCATTGACGCCACAGTTCTTGTGGTCATTTGCCCGGGTCCAGCCGTAAGCTCTCCGCTATCTTGGCTCCCTGCCGCGTTTGCCAATCCGCCCGCCCCAACAATTTTGTCAATCTCGGCAGGGCTCATGGCTCCGGCGTCAGCAGCGAATTGACCATCGCCAGTGTTGGTAGGCAAGCCGCCAGTAACTTGTTTTTGGGACGAAGAATTGGCATTCTTGACGGCTGTATTCATCTGGCCTACTGCAGACATGATCTTGGATGGGTCGCCGGTTACAAACGCTTGTGTCAAATTTACAGCCGACGCAGCAAGTTTTAAGTTCGGGCTTTTGGTCATTTCTCCAACGGTAGCAAGGGCGGCAGCGTAATCACCCGTGTTTGCAAGCTGCGCCACTTTAGCTGTGTTCACCACGTCGCCCATTGTGATGCCGCCGCCCATGTCTTTGCTCATCAACTCCTTGCCGGTTGCGGTTTGCATAAGCGCCGTTGCAAGGGCAACAGGGTTGCCTTTGTCAAGTGCATTTAAAACTTGCGCACCAGTCTTGGCCTGATTCAAAGTTTCTACTGTGGCAGCTGTTAAGCCAAGGTCCCCGCTAAACCCAACCGCAGCGGACAGCCCACTAACAATCGCAGACCCCCAATCACCTTTATTTGCTGCGTAGGCCGCGTTACCCGCAGCAACGTAAGGCAGCAGCGCCGGGTTTGCCATGGCAATCATGGAAATTGAAGGCTTGACAACGTTTTCACGAAACTCCACCCAATCACTTTGTGCTCCCGTTGTGTACGGGATAGGCGTGCCGTCTGCCGCAAAAGATATGTTGTAGTCAAGCTTGGTTCCAGACTGTGCGCCGGAAGCAACTCGCCCCCAGTCAGGCAATGCAGCACCCGTCTTCTTGTTATAGTATTCTACGTTTTGCGTAACTATAGGCGTCCCTTCCCAGTCACTTACGCTATCTACAGTGCGCTGACCCAAGTCATAAATAGAGTTGACGCCATTCTCCGCAAGTCGCAAAGCAAAATCCGTTGCCGCAGCTTCTTTAGAGCCTAA
>Ga0181348_1000480_pt1 | contig 17366 bp, 28 predicted proteins | sample Su13VDMM110DN_FD_130092 | JGI IMG/M metagenome (GOLD analysis project Ga0181348, IMG submission 130092) | Freshwater viral communities from Lake Michigan, USA - Su13.VD.MM110.D.N | ecosystem: Environmental > Aquatic > Freshwater > Lake | place: USA: Michigan | collected 2013-07-16
GATATGACATCGCATTAAAATTAAACACAATATATAATAAATGGAGGAAGTGGAGGAAGCTGCCGTATTATTCCATCTCCAAAGATATTAAAAAAGGTGTGAAGGCGGCAGTAAACTACATCACAGATTTTGAAGTAACAGCAACAAAACTTGCAAAACAACATAATTGTGATGGTGTGATTTGTGGGCACATTCATCAACCAGAAAATAGACAAATTGCCGGTGTACATTATTTAAATTCAGGCGATTGGGTGGAAAATTTAACTGCAATTGTAGTAGACTATGACAATAATATCAGCATTAAGGAGTTTCACAAATGATTACAGTAACAAGATTCAGCGCAGCGTGGTGCGGGCCATGTCGCGCTCTAGCTCCTGTATTTCGGGAGCTGGAGGATATGACCCCCGAAGCAACATTTATTTCCATCGACGTAGAAGATAAGCCATCAATTGCAAAATTATATTCTATTCGAAGCGTTCCAACCGTTATCATTGAAAAGGATAATGTACTAATTGAAAAATTTGTAGGAGTACAAAGTAAACAAAAGTATATTGCCGCGATTAATGCAGCGAGAGATGGGGCGTAAAAAAGAAGTAAAACAAAAATCTTCACTGAATGCAATCGAACAAAAAATGATGAGTTTATTGCATTCAATGAATTTTTCTTATAAGTCTCAAGCAACAATTGATAATTATAATGTTGACTTTTTGATTGACGAGAAGTATATTATAGAATGTTACGGAGATTATTGGCACTGCAATCCCGCCAGATATGCCGCAGATTATTATAATCGTGGAAAAAAGAAAACTGCGGCAGAGATTTGGAAACGTGACGAAAAACGAAAACGTGAACTAGAACGATTGGGATATAAAGTTTTATATTTCTGGGAACATGAAATCAATAATAATATAAAAGATATAAAAGCAGCATTAAAACGATATATTACGTGAGGACAATATGGTTACAGAAATTACTATACGTGAAATGACATCGGGTGTTCCATTGGAAACATATAATGATATATATGTTATTATGTTTTATGGAGAAACCTGTGGCCCGTGTAAAGCAACGATGCCCAACTATGAAGCCGTTGCCAATTTCTATGTAGAAAAGGGCGCACACATTAAATTCTTTAAGATAAATGCGTGGGAACCCGTAGAACAAAATATATACTGTAAAGAAACATGGGGAATTCAAGGCGTTCCACATTTCAAAGTATTTTGTCGCAGTGAGCAAGTTATGGAAAAACAGGGGGGCGGCGATGAAGCAACCATGAAACAGTTTGTTCAAGATGCAATATACGAAACACTAAAAAAACTTCAAGAGAAAATATAAATGAAAGTTAAACGGTTATCAGAAAATTCAGTATTGCCACATAAGGCACACGCGGGTGATTTGGGATATGATTTATATGCATCCGAGGAAGTATTTTTTACAGAAGGGCAAACAAAGTTAATATCTACGGGTATTGCAATCCAGTTCCCAGAAGGATATGGCGGATTACTTCGGGATCGTTCATCAGTTGCCACCAAACGAAATTTATTCGTGGTAGCCGGTGTGATTGACAATGGATACATAGGAGAAATAATGATTGCATTACATAACGCATCAGAGCGTAGCGTGCATATTTCCGTAGGAGAAAAAATTGCACAGCTAGTTCTCATTCCAACCGTAAACTTCAAAGTCGAAGAAGTAGATGAATTAGTATCAGCAGACGAACGAGGAACTGGTGGATTTGGTTCAACGGGGACTTGACATAAGTGTCGTGATGATATATACTTAAGGTAGTTCTTCTCATTTAAGAGGTTACATGGCGTATCAAAATATTTTTATAGATTCAACATCCGACGAACAAACAGTTTATATTTGGGATGATGCACAGGGGCTTATTACCCTACCATTGTCAGAATTTAATTACGCTTACGTTCGTGACCCGAAAGGAAAGTATATCAGTATGACGGGAGAACGCCTCAGTAAAACAAGGCGTTTCATCCGTGGCAATCCTAATGTGTTTGAAAGTGATCTTCCAAGGGAAACTCGCGTTCTTACGGATTTGTATTTGAATGAAGATACCTCATCCGAGGGTAATGTTACATTGTTCTTCGACATTGAGGTGTCGATGGAAAATGGTATCCCTAATACCCAGAAACCAAATAATGAAATTACCTCCATTGCATTATACGATCCTCTGATAAAGAAGTATGAAGTTTTTGTATTAGACAAACGCGGATTGTATACAGATCGTGATTCCGAAGAAACTGCCGTTCATTTCTGTATGGATGAAGTGGATCTATTGCATAAATTTATTAATTCTTACGAACAAATCCGCCCAACCATTATCAGTGGATGGAATAGTAACGGATTCGACGTACCCTATCTATACAATCGCATTCGTCAAATATGCGGCCAAGGAACTGCAAATAGATTAAGTCCTATTGGTCGTGTAAAATATTCTGACCGCATGGAACGATATAAAATTGCTGGCGTATCGTCGTTGGATTATTTGGACCTATATAAGAAGTTCACGTATACCCAACAACCTAACTATCGTCTTGATACGATTGGACGATTGGAAGTCGGTATGGGCAAGGTAGACTACGAAGGTTCTCTTGACGATTTATTCAGAGATGACTTGGATAAATTCATTGAGTACAACTTACAAGACGTGCGCATTATTGTTGACCTAGATAAGAAACTGAATCTGATTGATTTGGTCCGAGGCATCTGTCACATTGGACATGTGCCATACGAAGACTATGGCATGAGTTCCCGTTTCCTTGAAGGTACTATTGTTACCTATCTGCATCGCAAGGGAATTATCGTGACCGATAAACCCAAGGATGGTAGAGAACAGATGGATGCAATGGGTGATAGAGAAGGATTTGCGGGAGCATATGTACAAGAACCCGTGCCGGGATTGTATGATTGGGTATATTCACTCGACTTGCAATCGCTATATCCCAGTATCATTATGAGTTTGAATATTTCGCCTGAGACAAAGGTTGCCAAAGTATTGAACTTTGACATGGAGCAACATTTCCGTAAAGAAATTGTTGCGTATGTAATTCAAGAAATGGGCAACGATACGACGGTAGAATTGGAGTACGATGCGTTTGTCCAGTTTATACAAGAAAATAATCTCACGATGGCATCTAATGGCGTATTGTATAGTACAATATCAAAGGGAATCATCCCAGAGGTCTTGGAAGAATGGTTTGCTAAACGTGTGGAATATAAGAATCTGATGAAGAAGTATACTAACGAAGGTGATAAGACGCAGGCCGCCTATTACGATCAACGGCAACATATTCAGAAGATTTTCCTTAATAGTCTTTACGGTGTGTTAGGCTTGCCGGTGTTCCGCTTCTATGATGTTGACAATGCCGCCGCAGTAACATTGACGGGGCAAGATGTAATTAAGACGACAGCCAAGTTTATCAATTTGAAATACGAAAAGGTAACTGGTGAGAAGAAGGACCATTGTGTATACGTCGATACGGACTCCGTGTACTTTCCAGCAAAGCCATTATTTACTGAGGGCGCTCCCGATGCTCTTGCGGCAACTATTGATATTGCGTATGACATGGAAAGTGGACTGAATAAGTTCTATGATTCTATGGCAAAACGTATGTTCAATTGCGATAGTCATAAGTTCCATATTAAGGGAGAAAGTGTCGCTAAGACGGGATTCTGGGTCGCTAAGAAGCGATATGCACTGGACAAGGTGTATGATTTGGAAACCCACCAGACTGTCAGTAAACTTGTCGTAAAGGGATTGGATGTTGTAAGGTCATCGTTCCCCAAAGCATTTCGGGAATTTATGACGCAGATGTTGAAAGATATTTTGGGCAGAGTAGATAAGAATGAATTGGATGATAAGATTCTTGCGTTGAAGACTTCACTGAAGACTCGCCATTATCTAGAAGTTGCCCGTAATACATCAGCAAACAATATTAGTCAGTTTGCCGCAGGTGAGGGCGGGGGTGGCATTAATAGATTCAAGAAGGGAACTCCTGCACACATTAAGGCGGCAATTGTATATAATAGATTATTGACACATTTCAATATTCAAACACGATACGAACCCATCGCAGATGGTGCAAAGATCAAGTATGTGTATCTGAAGGATAATCCATTACACATTGATGCGTTGGCAATTAAAGGATATCAAGATCCTCCGCAGATTGTTGAGATGATTACCGAATATATTGACACCGATGCATTGTTTGAAAATGAGTTACGGAATAAGTTGGATGACTTTTATACGGCATTAAAATGGGGACTATTGCCAACAGAAAAAAATCAAAATGCGAACGATTTCTTCTCCTTTTAATAGATAATTTTGCCCCTTGACTTTTGGGGCAAGATTAGTTATATTACTAGTATACCATAACCGAGGTCAGAAATATGTGTAAATACTGCATGAAATACTTTCAGATGCTCTCCCGTCATTGCACGGCACATTCCTATGGAGAATGTGATTGTCCGAAGTGTCAAGGCATGTGTTCGTGTACATCTAACAATCTGAGAAATAACTAAATGATTGATGACTCTATGGATGAGTATTGGGGATTGATGGTGTTCGGTGTAGGCGTTCTTCTAATGGGAGTAGGTAAACTCTTTAAACACTGGTTTCGATGAAAATTATTAAAAGTAGTGATTTGCTGATTTCTGAAAATAAGGCCGGCAACCGGAAGTTCTGGCAGTTGCATATCCTTCAAGACGATACCGCATATGACGAGGGTCGCCGCGTTGCACGCGTTGATTTCTATACACAGAGTGAATGGTATCAGTTGACCAAGACGGGTCGTGAAACGAAGAAGCAAAAGTCTGAGCCATACTTTGCCGCACCGACCAACGTTGGCCGAGCAAACGAACGGAACAGTGAAGCGCAGGCGTTCTTTGAGTTCGATGCCATTATCAAGAAGCAGTTAGATGCTGGATTCTATCGTGAAGGTGAGAAGATTGATAGTTGGCCCATGCCGATGTTGGCACACAAGTTCAAGGATCATATGAACAAGGTGGAATGGCCGTCCTACATTCAGCCCAAGTTGAATGGGATGCGTATGTTGTTCAACGGCACTGACGCACGCAGTCGGGGTAACAAAGAAATTATTCCCGAAGTGATTGAACATCTACAGTTTGATACGGGTGGGTTTATTCTTGACGGTGAACTCATGCTTCCGAATAATCAGCTGTTGCAGGAAAGCATGAAGGCTATCAAGAAGTATCGTCCAGAGTTATCTCCACTACTTATGTATCATGTATATGACATTGTAGACAACGAACTTCCTTATGCAATGCGTCAGCAGATTATCGTTGACTTGATGCATGACGCACCACCGAATGTCGTTATGGTAAAGACGGTGGCGTGTATAGATGAGACAGAAGTCTATAAGCAGCACACCCAGTTTGTGTCTGAAGGTTACGAAGGTACCATGATTCGTAATCCGTCGATGGCATATGAAATTGGAAAACGTTCCTATTCACTACTTAAACTAAAGGATTTTGTTGATGCAGAATATCGTATTTTTGATATTATTGATGGTGGCGGCTCTGATGCAGGGCTTGCTATTTTCATCTTGGAAACAGATGACGGTAGCCGTTTCAATTGTCGTCCAGAAGGCACGCAAAGTAATCGAGCGGAACTATATATCAATCGCAAGGAATTGGTAGGTAAGTTCTTGACAGTTCGCTATCAAGAGCTGAGCCGCGACGGCATCCCGATCTTTCCGGTCGGGGTGTCGATTCGCGATCACGGGGAATTTTAATAAACTGGCATCACAGTCGGGCGGGACGACGGTAGGAGTGGACGGGTTGCTACCCCAATGTTACAACCACACTATGCTAGCCAAGGACTTAGAGAAATCTATGTGGGGTTCGACTCCCCTGGTGCCACTAGGAGGAATATATGCTAAAAATGTTATTGATGGCACAATTGATAGTCCCAACGTTATTAAACAAACCACTGGCGTCAAAGAAAACCGCAAGAAGTACCACGGCTAATTATATTGTATTACATTATGATGCTGGCGGTTCATACAAATCGACAAGACGAGCATTAATTAAAAAAAGAAATAGTTATCATTATTATATTCAACGTGACGGTACTATTATTAAATTAATTGACCCCAAATATCAGGCATACCACGCAGGCATTTCGTATTATACAGGAATGGTTCGATTAAATAAATATAGTATTGGTATTTGTTTACAAAATGACCCACCGGAAGCATATACAGAAAAACAATATAATAGTGCAGGATGGCTTATAAAACAATTACAGTCACGATACAATGATTCTACATCAAAGGTAATTATTGGACATTCTGATATTGCAATTCCCCGAGGAAGAAAACTTGATCCAGGATTGCATTTCGATTGGGAAAAATTGCATGTCAATATTAATAAATGGAGATAGTTATGGGAATGTTCGATGAAATCAGAATAGAACAAATATTACCAGGTAAGACAGAAATTACCGACGAATGGTATCAAACGAAATCATTTGATAATGTAATGACTAAATATGTTATTACGGCAAAAGGTGAATTATACGAAGAACTTTGGAAGTATGAATGGGTAGATGATGACACTGCCGTTTTTAAAGGATATTCACAAAAAATAGAAGGAAGTTATCACCGTAAGTACTTGACAAATTACCACGGTGATATTAACTTTTATAAAGGAGTAGAAAACAACGTATGGCGTGATTATTACGCACGATTTACCGAAGGAAAATTAACAAAGATGTGGTATGAAGATACACAATATTAATAATTAAGAGGTTAACGGTTATGGAAAAATCAAAGTTGGAAAAGTTTATTGGTAAGTATAATTTGGGTGGTTCGTGTGAAAGTGTTACCTTGAAGTCTGATGGGAACAATCTTTCCGTTCGAACGATTTCAGCAGACAAGAATGTTCTTGTTGAAATTGCAGCAGAAAAGATTAATTTTCCCGAGGGTGAATTTGGTGTGTATGATACCAAGAAGCTTCGGTCGATCCTTGGTGTATTGGATGAAAACATTGTAATAAATCCAAGTACTGCAAATGGTAAGACGACGGGACTTAATCTGTCCGACAGTTCCACAAAGGCAACATTCGTCCTTGCTGACGCAACCGTCATTCCCGCAGTGCCGGAGTTGAAGAAACTTCCGATTATAGATTTTACTATTCTACTGGATGATAAGTTTGTCAATACCTTTGTGAAGGCAAAGAGTGCATTGAATGATGTTGAAACATTTACCGTGATGAGTTCCGGTGATGAAAAGATGGCAGAAGTAGTAATTGGTCATTCGGCCAACAATACGAATAGAATCTCCATTTCAGTGGCCACCGATGTTGCTGTAAAGTTAGCTCCTATTAGTTTTTCGGCAAACTATCTTCGTGAAATCCTGACGGCAAATAAAGAAATTAGTAACGGAACTTTGCAGATTAGTTCAAAGGGATTATCTGTGGCAAAGTTTGATGCAAACGGATACACATCAACATATTACCTTGTTCAGATTTCTATTTAATATAGGTATAGTATATGGAAATCATTAAAATCCACACAAGTCATAAAGAAAAAGTTGCAGATATTTTAAATAACACACTTATTGAAGGTGACTTCTGGGATTATACACTTTCATATGAATTTGATTATAAAAATCATAACATGTATGATTTGGAATGCGAACATTATTTCAATCTACCAGAATTTGCGTGGTCGCCATATTTGATGGAACGGTGCATAGTAAATGTATTTATTAAAAATCAAATGGAACGGAATATAGTGTATAAGACATTTGGGTTGAAAGAAAATAATGCAAGTCGTTATGTACATTATGATCTTAATGAAAATCCATTGCGGGATTATGAATATGCATACACACATAAAATTTATCCCAAATATCCGATATATGTAATTACTAAAGGTCGGTGGGAAAAGACATTTACGATTGATACACTTGAAGAGATGGGAATTGATTTTTATATATGTGTAGAACCCGCGGAATACGATTCGTATGCTGCAAAAGTAGATGTAAAAAAAATTATAAAACTCCCCGAAAACTTTAGTAAATTAAAGAGGGGTAGTATTCCTGTTAGAAATTTCGTATGGGATCATGCGGTTAAGAGTGGTCATAAAAAACATTGGGTGGTCGATGATAATATTCTTGGATTCTATCGGTGGAACAATAATCTAAAGAAGAAAGTTAAAGACGGTGTGTTTTTCAGAATCATGGAAGACTTCAGCGACCGATATGAAAACTTGGGATTGGTTGGGTGTCAGTATATGTCATTTGTTCCTGCGACAGAACCAGGCCGTAGTCAGTTTATAAAAAATACAAGAGTATATAGTTGCATTTTAATCAATTCTGAATTACTGGATACTCGGTTGGAAGAACGTTGGCGTGGAACGTATAACGAAGATACTGATTTATCTCTACGAGTATTGTCCACTGGCGATTTGTGCACGGTCAACTTTAATACACTACTGAGTGGAAAACAAACCACCGGTACCATGCGTGGCGGAAATACGGATACCATTTATGAAGGTGGTAATACTTCTGGATATCAAAAAAAGTTTGATGAGTTAAAGAAGCATTGGGGTAAAATTGTTACATTGACGCATGAAATGCATAAAGATGGCAGACCTCATCATCACATTGCATACACTAAGTTATTTAAGCAAGACTTGGTATTGAAAGAGGGAATTTCTAGAGAACCAAAGGTCAATGAATATAATATGAAACTAGTAAAACGCACTAATCCAGTGGATATTGAAACCGAAACAGAATAAATGTATCAAAATTATTTTGACAAGTTTTTAGTCATGACTCCGTACTTAGAAATAAGTGCGGATGAATGGCAGTATATTAAACAAACATTCTCGGTAGATGATATCAAAGAAAGCATGGCAACGATTTGTATGACGTACCCTATTCCTTACAATGATATTAGTGAAGACGATGCGTATAATAGTTATATGCAATTGAAAAGTGTTAAATGGAATGAGAGTACTAAACAACAAGAATGGTTTTCCCGTACAAAAAGTGCGGAATATAATTTATTGTTTGAAGGAACGCCTACGATATTCTCAAAAAGCAATACGGGTAACATGGCCTCAAATTACTTTCAACAAGAGAATCGTTGGAAAGCAAATTCAATTCGGTCGCCTGGTCCCGAGAAGACATGGCGTACTAAGAGTACGATGGTAAGTCTGATGGGATCATTGTTTACCTTAAAAGTTCCTCGCATTGATAAGTCTACATTGCGAGGATGTTTACATTTACGTAAATATACGTGTTCGCAATTTAGACCAAATGTAGCAAAATCATTGTACGATATGTTTCAATCTAAAAATGTATTGGACTTTTCAATGGGCTGGGGAGATAGGTTGGCAGGATTCTATGCGGGAAACACAACAGAACATTATGTTGGCATGGACCCGAATAAAGATAATCACCCATTATACGAAAAACAAAAGGAGTTTTATATAAAGCATAGTAGTTTTTTTGAGAACGATAAAAGAACAACCTTTTATGAATTACCCGCCGAAGGGGTTGACTTTTCAGAGTATAATGAGTACTTTGATATAGTATTCACTTCGCCACCATATTTTAATGTAGAACATTATAGTACGGATGATACGCAGAGTTTCAAACGATATAAATCTATTGAAGAATGGAATGAAAAGTTCTTACATCAAGTACTAACGAATATTTATCCAGCATTACGAGTCGGTGGTATTATGGCAATAAACATTGCTGATGTATTTTCTACATCTGGGAAGGGTGGTAAACGATGGTTAGAAATTACAACTCCCATGAATAATCATTTACAGTCATTGGGATTGGAATATATGGGATCAATCGGAATGGAAATGTCCAAACGACCGAATAGTGCGGGAGCAGGAACGGTGTCACAAGGAAGTGCACCGAACGAGTGGACAGACGATACAATGGACAGAGTAGATAACTCTGTTAATAAAATTTTTGCCGAGCCGCTGTGGCTGTGGAGGAAGGTGTGAACGAAAATACGATTTGGACGGAGCGCTATCGCCCTGATAATCTTGAAAACTATATCGGAAATGATGTGATTCGGGCAAAGTTGGAACAGTATATCCAAACACAGGATATTCCACACCTATTGTTTTACGGAACTGCGGGAACTGGTAAGACGACTGCCGCAAAGATTCTTGTTAAGAACATTGACTGTGATTATATGTTTATTAATGCATCCGACGAACGAGGCATTGATACGGTTCGTGACAAGATTAAGGGATTTGCGTCAACGGTTGGATTTGCTCCATTGAAGATTGTTGTATTGGATGAGGCAGATTTCTTGGGACGAGAAGCCCAACCCGCGCTTCGTAACATGATGGAAGCATATTCCGCATCAACTCGATTTATCTTGACGGCAAATTATCTAGAAAGAATCATTGACCCACTAGTAAGTAGAACGCAGGTGTATAAGCTCACGCCACCGAGTAAGAAGGATGCCGCAAAGAAGTTGGCGGATATCCTAAAGAATGAAAATGTGGAATATGATACAAAGACAATCGCACAGATTGTGAATGCATATTACCCAGACATTCGTAAATGTATCAATACTGCACAACTTCAGACCCGTGATGGAAAACTACAAGTAAGTATTGATGAACTGATTGGACAGGATGTTAAACTAAAGGTCGTAGATGCACTAACCAGTAATTTGACCTTGAAGGATAAGGTTGGTGAAATTCGAAAGATTGTAGCTGACGCACAGATTCAAGACTTCACCGAATTATACAGAGTATTATTTGATTATGTTGAACAATATGCCCCCAATAAAATTTCACAAGCAATTATTGCAATTGGAGACGGGTGTAGGTGGGACAGTCAAGTGATTGACAAAGAAATTAATTTTATAACAGTACTACATACCATTTTAACAAGTTAACGGAGATTTTATGAGCAAGCAACCAATGAATATTGATTTAAGTAACGCGCAGGATGTTACGTGTGAAAGTTGCGGTAACTATACATTTCAAGAAGTAGCGTTGATGAAGAGAGTTTCTGCTCTTGTATCACCCACTGGAAAGGAAGCCATTGTGCCAATCCCAACGTTCGCATGCAATGCGTGTGGATTTATTAACAAGCAGTTCTTGCCGGTCAAGATTGCAGAACAGTCAGAAACTCCGGCAAAGTCTCAGTTGAAGTTAGAGCTGTAATGTGTTAAATAATAACATGCAGGATCTTCAGGGATTTATGTTAGATCAGCGCCAGTCGTCATTGTCTGATCACGGCGCGTATTATTTTTCCAGTGAATTTAACACTAGTACAACGAAAGATGTTATTACATGGATTCTGGATAACAACTTTCAAACGGCCAATAAGTTTGAACATCTGACCCTCATGATTACGAGTTATGGCGGAGATCTTATGTCCGCGTTTGCCTTGATTGATGTTATGCGAGGTAGTAGTATTCCAGTTCATACCGTTGGATTGGGAGTAATTGCAAGTGCAGGATTAATGACGTTTATTGCCGGTACGCCTGGTCATAGAATTATTACGCCAAATACTTCCATTCTTTCGCACCAGTGGTCGGCCGGAACCTATGGAAAGGAGCACGAACTTATTGCAACGCAACGTCAGTTTGATCTTACCACACAGCGTATGATATCTCATTATAAGAAGTGTACAAAGTTGAGTGAGAAAATGATTCGGGAAAAGTTACTGCCCCCACAGGATATTTGGTTAAGTGCAGAAGAAGCACTGGAATACAATCTCACTGACGCAGTTAAGAACCTAAAATAATTGAGTTATACATGACAAAGAAAGCTGAAGTATCTGAAAAGGGAAAGGAGTTATTTGATTTCTTAGCTGCTGTTACTGCTGACCAATCTATGCAGTTTTTTGATGGGTTGACTGATACGGATAAAAAGAAATATAAATATTCCCGATATATGCTTCACCGTTTTCTTTCGATGAATGTGAATTATGCCCCTATCGTGAATGAACTCCAAAAGTATCCAAGCATTCCCGATAGGGCACATTATCAATTTCTCACGAATATTCTTCCCCGTGGGAAACAATATAATAAATATATTAAAGGCAGCAAAGATGAGAAGTATGAAAAGTGGTTGGTAGAATTGGTTGCTAAACATTATCAAGTATCGAAAGTGGAAGCAATTACTTATCTGGAAATCTATTATAACCAAAATAAAAATGGATTGCGGGAATTGTGTGAGATGTATGGGATTGGTAAAAAGGAATTGAAGCAGGTGAAGCTATGACAGATACCGAATTAAAAGAAATTGAAATTAAATGTAATCGGGAAGACATACCTACCTTGGTTGCTTATATACGAAAACTGCACGTTATTCTTGACCAATGTAAAGAAGTATTGTTATGAACTGGCCAGAATACTTTCGTGCAATAGCACATACGGTCAAATTGAAGTCGAAAGATTGGCACACGCAGATTGGCGTGGCCATTGTTGGAAAAGACAATGAAATTGTTTCTACGGGATATAACTCATTTCCTAGAGGAATTGACGACTATAGACTTGAACGACAAGAACGTCCTGAGAAATATTTTTGGATGATGCATGCCGAGCAAAATGCTATTGTAAATGCTGCCCGCATTGGTGTATCCACGAAAGGATGTACAATGTATATGACGTGCGGCATGCCGTGCGCAGATTGTGCCAAGGCAATTATAAACGCCGGTATTGAAAAGATTGTGATTGAACCAAATGGTACGGGTTCTGGCGCAAAGGACGGCATATGGACAGAGCATGGTTTGCGTAGTATTACGATGTTTATTGAAGCGGGTATGACTATTGAATATTATGGAGATAAATCATGAATAGTCCAGTGTCAAGTTCAATCGGTTACACTATGGAAGAAATTTTACAGAATCCGCTGTATATACCTTATTATCCACTTGTGTGGGCAGACGCTAAAGATTGGGGAAATAAAAATGAGTGAAAACGGAAAGGGTGATAAACAGCGCCCATCAAGTGTTGACCAGAAAACATTCTCGGATAATTGGGATACGGCGTTCGGCGACCATGAAAGATGTGAGTATAGTGGATTGCCAACGCCGGTAACCGTGGAGAACATTCAACGAGAAATTACCGAACTGTCAAATAAGTTGAAAGCACAGACAGGGGCGCCGGATGAATACCTTCAAACCATTCAATCTGGAATGTTCTGGGAATTATATCCACACTTAAGTGGTAAGTGGGAATTAGACGCAGTGGAGTGGGGAAGGTTCAATGTTCATCGCTAAAGAAATTGGGAAAACGGAACGAGGAGGCACCTATGTTATTGCACAGGATACCCCCTCGTCATTTCATATTTCCGTTTCGTATGGAAACAATGTTATATATGATTTTATTGAAAATCCGCCAAATATTGAATTCGTAAAAGAAAGCGTTAAAACATTAGAAGAACAGGTAATTGGTATGTATACACCAATTGATGTTATTGCTTAATACGAACCAGAGATAAAGTAGCACAATACTTGACCATTACCGTTTCCGTTAATATTTGATAATGGAACAACTTGCACTAAGTTCCAACTTCCAGATACCGCGCCCAGCGCATAGGCCTGTGCGGTATTAGAACCCAATGCATTTAACCAAGCGGTGTCAATTGCCGAACCGGACGGCATTATTGCGGTGAGATATTTCCATGCCATAAACTGCTCCGTATAATTAAGGTATTAATACTTCCCAGTATAAATAGAATATATTCTCACAAACACTTGACTTTTAATGATAGATTAGGTATATTTAAGAATACTCTAACAAGGAAGGACTTATGAAGAATTCCCCAGTATGGCTACCAGCCGGTTTTTATCCGCCGGGATACACCAGAGAACAAGCACTGGAATCGGTTGATATTGGATGGCATGGATTAATCAACAAAGCATTTGATAAGTTGGAATCCATTACCGATATTATTATTGTCATTGACCAAGTAAAGGAAAAGTACGGTGGATTGCGTATTTATACATCGACCATGTACGAAGAATTTGATAAGTTTGTTATTGAATTAGAAACCGAAAGTTATAAGATTTGCGAAACCTGTGGAGAAGCGGGTGAACTCCGCGGCGCCGACTGGTACAAAACCTTGTGTGATGTGCATGCAAATGGCCGCCCCGCTATTAGTCCCTTTTAATATGCCTCGTAAAAAGAAAGACACCACCTCCGAATTGGAATTGAAATTCACGGGCAAGATGAGTATATTAATTGAGCAAGAAAATCATGGACCGATAGAGTGGCGTGTCAATGACATGGATACCGTCATGGCAGTTGTTCGTGTTATCTTGGATAAGACGGATAATAAAACATCGGTGAATGCATATGATACTCGTACACAAAAAACCTTTACTAAAATTCTGGATAGTATTGAATGAGCAATAAAATCTCCTACTCACAATATGGCATGTGGGCTAACTGCCCGAAGTCGTGGCAGTTGAAGTACGTCGATGGCCATAGATTGGATGACAGTAGCATTCATACAATTTTTGGTACTGCCTGTCATGAGAGCATCCAAGAGTGGCTGGATGTATTGTATAACCAAAGTGAAACGATGGCGAAAACCATGTATCTTCATGATGGGTTCAAGGAGAAGTTGCTCAATCTCTTCAAGAAAAATACTACGATTGCCGAAAATGGTGAGAAGGTATTTCTTGCTGATAAGAAAACTTTGATGGAGTTCTATGAACATGGGTGTTTGATTTTAACCTATCTACAGGAAAATTATAAGAAGATTTTCCCCACGATTAATACTAAGTTGCATAGTATTGAATATCCACTGGACATGGAAGTTAGACCAGGCGTTCAGTATATTGGATACATCGACGTTGTAACCTATAATGAAGCCACTAAGAAATATGTACTGTATGATTTGAAGACTTCTCGGTCTGGTTGGACGCAATCACAGAAAAACGATCCACTGAAGGTTGGTCAGTTGTTGCTCTACAAACGGTTCTTTTCCCAGCAATTGGGTATTGATGAAAAGGATATTAGCGTGGAGTTTATTATTCTGAAGCGCACCATCATGGAAAATAGTCAGTATCATATTCCACGGATTAGTAAGTTTGAACCATCGAACGGCGCACCATCCGTGAATAAAAGTTGGAATAGTTTTCAGCAATTCATTAATACGTGCTTTGATGAAAATGGACAGTATATCACAGAACAACTTGCAACGCCCAGTAAAGACGCATGTCGCTGGTGCAAGTTTCGTGATAAGAAGGAGTTGTGCGCATTGGGTGTGTCTAAATAAGCACATTATAATAAATTAGGTACATCCGATATAAATAATATATAATACAAACCCCCTTGACAAATCCCCTGTGATAGTGTATATTTAAGTATACTCATCATGGGGGATTTTGTATGAACACCAGAACCATTACCATTAAAATTCCGAAGTGGGTTCCCACACGATATCAACTTCGTGCATGGAAAAAGAAACTGTATGTATTCTTTGTTCCGTATCGGTGTCATTCGTGTAACTGCAAAATTCCTGACCGATATGGGTCATATGTAAAACAGAAAACGGGCACACATCCATTAGGATATAAAAATGTGTGTACTGATTTGGTTATCAAGTCGTCTAAATCATGGTGTAGAAACTGCACAAAAAAATATATTCACCAATTAAATTTACCGATTGGGCAGTGCACGATGTGTGAGAAACAGAATACCGCCATTATGGGGTATCATTATAATAAGGATACCAAACAGGTTATTACATTTTTCTGGCATTGGTGGAACGGTAGTAAATTTTGTTTAGAGTGCGTTGATGATTTGTTGGATACCGGAACCTTTACTAAAGCATACTGAAAAATAATTATGACTACAGCATGGATTATGTTTTATAACAACGGTGAAGTAGTGGTTGATGTGGCTATTAAGTTTGGTGTTGAACATAAATACCCATACGGCGAATACTACATTACCCCGCGATACGGAAAGGTACCGGTGGATAATGTGATTGAAGTACGAGATGCTGCTATGGAGGAGTAATGAAACAACCTTGGTATCAGTTTCACCAACAGGAACTAACAACAATTACTAGTGCCTCATTGTATTATACAACAACTGAAGATGTTGTATTTCTTCCCGTCCTAAATGTAGTAACGGAGTAAATATGGAAAATCCAATGGTGAATTACAAAAAAATCATTGCGGATACCAATAGCAAGCATTATAATGTTGGTGATTTATATAAAGACCATACACTAGAACAGAATCGAGCAATCTGTCAAGTTGATAGACTTCCGTTCTCCGTTGGATGTATTAATGTATCCGGCGAATTGAATATTGGAATGATGTTGCGTTCGGCGTCTTTGTTGGGAGCAGAAAACTTTTATATCTTTGGACGTAAAAAGTTTGATGCACGTTCCACGGTTGGGGCGGAAAACTATATCAATGTCAAGCAAATTGTATTTGATGACCCGATTCACGCCGATGAAGAATTGTTAGTGTATCTACAGAAATTATATATTCATCATCACGAAATAGTTATTTGTGAACATGGCGGTGACCAATTGGGAACATTTAGTTGGAATGACATTGGTATCTATCCACACAAAAATCATACCCCATTATTTTTATTCGGAAGCGAAAGTCACGGAGTTCCCCAGATTATCTCCGACGAACGTGCGTTTGCAAAAGTCAGCATTGGTCAACGAGGAGTACTCAGAAGTTTCAATGTCAGTGCGGCAATGGCAATCGTGTGCTGGGATTACGTCAAGGAGATGGGACTGTGAATAAACGAGAACTATACGAGGCTAATATGAACTTGCAATTAGAAGACCTTAAAAAGTCGGCAACGATTGCATGGGACGAATTGGATAAGTCTCATGCTGCCCGTGCGAAGTTGCATGATGAATTGATGATTGCAGAAGGGCAACGTGACCAATGGAAGATGCGAGCGGAGAAGGCGGAAGAAACTGTCACGTTGGCCGTTGCTCGCGCTGATGAATTTGAGCGTGAATATCTGCGCGTCACCAGAGAATACATGCATCTTCACGCAGAACGCGATGCACCGCGAGTGTTGCCTGTTGTGTGTGCGGAGTGTAAAGGCATCGGGTACCTCACGGTGCATCAACCCAGTGCGAACGGGGGCATCGTGACAACTCGCAAGTGTTCATGCAATGTTTCACCGTTGCTGATAAATGCCACCGCCGACTTCTGGTCAAAGGAGAATACACATGAAAGTTAGTGAACTGATTACCAAACTCCAAGAGTTAGACCAAAAAATCTTTGAAATTATTAGGAAATACCGATAATATCTATTATATAGTATTTAAAAGACCCCCTTGACAAAGGTGGGGTATTGTGTTATATTTAAGTATGATGAAAAATAACCTCTTTAAC
>Ga0181348_1000483_pt1 | contig 17335 bp, 18 predicted proteins | sample Su13VDMM110DN_FD_130092 | JGI IMG/M metagenome (GOLD analysis project Ga0181348, IMG submission 130092) | Freshwater viral communities from Lake Michigan, USA - Su13.VD.MM110.D.N | ecosystem: Environmental > Aquatic > Freshwater > Lake | place: USA: Michigan | collected 2013-07-16
CTTAAATGAATTCCACATATTAATAAAAGGTGTCTGTTGAATTATTGTAGTTCCTTGTAGATCTAGGGTAAAAGAGTGAATCATTTGACCGAACCAACTTTTGAGACCAACAGCATAATCCGCAGAAGTAGCAGAAGTTGCTGGAGCAAAATCCGCAGCAAGAATACTTGCTGTTGCTTGCTGTGATGCTATAGTTAAGATCATAGGCGTAGCAAAATACGCCTCTCTGTATGACATATATCTATTTGAATTACTTAATTGTGATGTATCAACGACCGACTGATTACTATTGTAGATCCCGTTTTGATTGTCTAAAATATTTAACCAAGACTTTTGGACGAAAATGTTGGGAGATCCTTCTACTTCCTGTGATAAGTCAAAAACTAGTTTATCGCAACTCATTATATATATCTAATAAGATAAAAAATTATCTCATTAAATTTAATTAAAAACTCCTAAAGTGAAAAGTTGATATTCTTGGGTTTCTTTTGTCTAATCATTAAACTTTCTATCTTTTTATTCATTCTTTCTAAAGATACTCCTCTTCCTGAAACTCTTGGAACAGCAGAAGAAAGGACAAAAGGATTTCTATTTGTAATATCAACATAATCATCAACAGAATTATATGATCCTCCACTAGATCCACCTTGTCCGTTATTTAAAAGGACTCCACCAATTCCTCTGCCTTTAATCCCTCTTGTGTGTCTTGCCATAGTGCCACAACCCATTAAAGGTAAAAATACTCTATTAACTGCTCTTACCATTATATATTTAGATTAGAGATTAATTTTTTCTGCTATTTGTTTTCTAATATTTCGTAATTTCATTATCCCTAAAGTAAGTGCATTAATACTGGTTATTTGTTTTATAATATCTTTATCCTTTTGTAATTCATTTCCTCCTGACTTCATATCGCTCATTAATTTCATTTGTTCTTTAGATAAATCTTCGTAGACTTTGTTTAAATATTGTTCGGTAATATCTGTATTCATTTATATAATTAATACAGATATTTATTTTTTGATTATTTCGGCAATTCCTAAACTTGAACATCACCTCTATCATTTGATGATTTAATTACTAATACTATTGTCATAGCAGGATCGTTGATTTGAAGTGGTTGTAAATTTGTCCCTAAAATAGTAATTCTTAATTGATTATATGTTCCGTCTATCAACTTATTCCACATAAACGCTGGTGGTTTTTCATTTATAATTGCTCCAACTGCAACTGATGGTGTAATAGAATAAATAATAGAAGTTGGTTGAGCGTATGGATTATCAATACCCGAACTACTTAATAATACAGATGAATTAGGTTGCACATTTGGTGCAGTTGTTGAAATATATGAAAGCGTCCCTGCTGTGTTTTTAGAAACATAAGGACTAACTGGCGGGACAAATGCATTATTCGTATTTTGATCCGTTGTAAAATTTACTACAAATCCCAAAAGAGAATTTATACTTGCTGGTAAAACTATAGAAGGATTAAATGTTTGTGTTGGTGGCACTAGAGTAAGTCCAGTAGTGATATTAATTGGAGCAGTAAATCCAGTAAATGATGTTGGAACTAGATATGTATTAATTTGGACTGCATACCGAGCAGGGTTCAAAACAAATTCAGCATAGTATTTATTCAATCCTCCTGTTGTTGCTGTTAAATATGTTCCATTTGCTATAAAAGTAAATTGTAAAAACTGATTTAATGTTACTATTTCATAAATACCATCAGGAATTATAACAGAATATGTTGTTGTAGTTGCTCCTTGAACCCAAGTATAAGAAAATATGTTATTACTAAAAGCAGACGAAATATTAAACCAAGAATAATATATACTAATTGATGATACTGCTAGATAGGAATTTTTGAATAAGACAGAGTTAGGAAAATTATAAACTAATTTGTTATTTTGCCCGTCCTGAACTATATTGGATTGATTTAATACTAAAGTTCTCATTATATATATTAGAATTATATTATTTTTTAATGCTTAACCTTTATTTACGGGTTGATTGAGAAACATCGCCTCTACCTTAAAAATGGCATTTTTTGTGGTTTATTTAACATTCTGCCGTCTTTATGAAAGACTCTATTAATTGGTAAGTAATCCATACCACAACCTAAACCTGATCCTGAATAATGTCTTGGACTAATTCCTAAAGCAGTTGGTGCTTGTGCTGCTCCAAAAAAGAATGGTTTTTGGAATTCTCCTGATCTCATTTGTGGTATATTGTTAGACATATTAGGGTTCGCAACTTTTGGGTTATATCCGCCACTCATTATAATATAGACAAAGATTAAAATCCAATAGAAGTTAAATCAAACAATAATTCTTTTCCTTGACTTCTTGGCAATACACCATTATTAACCAATTTCAATATAAGTAATTTGAATTTTTTAATTAATTCATTAGAGTTATTACCTGCTAATATCTCTCCTTTACATATTTCAAATTGCCGAATATCTCTCTCTTCTGTGTCTATTTTTGGAGAAGGAATATCAATCCTGTCTAGTATAGATGCTCTTTTTGAAAGTTTATGTAAAAAGGTTCTCTCACTTTCATTTAATCCTTCTAATTCTTTAAAATTTAAAATAGATCCACCAGTTATTTTTCTTATAACATTCGCTAGATTATGTGAAACTCGTTGTGCTAATAATTCTTTTACGAATCCTCCGCCTTTTGTTTTCACAGATATAACACCATCAGCAAGTCTATTACGATTAATTATTAAATTACCTAGTTGTGCATATCTCGCTGGTTTTATAACTACAGAATTATCAATATCACTTGGTTTTATTGCATCACTTCTTACTAATTTAATTGCATCAGCAGGTGTTCTTGTCCTTGGACGACCTAAACCTCTACCTGATATGGTTCGCTTCTTTCTTCCAAATCCCATTCCTCCTAGACCAGCAGTTGATTGTCCAGTTGCGGATCTATCACCTCCTCCACCTGTTCCAAGATCAATTGCTTCTTCTCCAGCAAGAGGGTTAATAGTTGCTGCTACTATTGGAACTGCCAAAGTAGAAGTTACTACCGCTTCAGCAGAACCCATAATCATTCCAATACCAAAAAATGCTTTAATTAATTCATCTTTTTCTTCTAAATGTTGCCTTATAGATGTTCTTGTCATTTTTACAGATGTTGGAGAACTTGGATAATAAAAATCTTCAATATTATTACCCAAATAATCAATATATGCTCTAAGTATTTTATTTGTATATGGTGATGCTCTCGCTCCTGCTTCTATTCTTTCAGGTGGAATATACATAAAATCCCCAGTTGCATTTACAATATCAGGAGCATCATTAATAGGATTATTTGGATCTGCTCCCAAACCTCCTGTAGAAACAACTCCTCTAGTTCTCCAATCAGCACCAAAAATAATACCTATTTCTTGCTCATATTCACTAGATGCTTCTTCCATCATATTCAGTAATATACCATAATCTTCTAACACCTGAGGTAATGTTCCTACTAAATCTGCTACTTCATTCATATATATTCTAATTCCGTCTCCTTCTAACATTCTTGGATCTACATCAACAAGTCTATCAATTTGTTCTCTTGTTGGAAGATCACTTACTGCTCTACCGAATTGTTGTTTTATACTTAATTTTATTTGAGGATTAATAGTATATTTACCATTTAAAATATAATTTATTCTTTCATCACTAGGAACTGCTTTTATAAAATCTCTTAATCCTTTTAAAAGATATCGTTGATTGTCACTTTCAGGAAGATCTTGCACTATTTCAATAAGTGCTTCGTAATCTTCTGCTTTGGCATACCCTCCTTGCATTACACTTTGTCCTCCTTCTACTTTTACAGGTCTTCCAATAAAATCCCCCTCTTCATACATAACATTATCACCATTTGTCAATTGTGGAAGACCTAATTGGATTCCTGTTAATGTTTCTTGATCTTTAATAAATCTATCTAATGTTGCTAAAAAGATATATGCTGGAACACCCAATTTATATTTTGGTTTAATCTCTTTAATTAAGGCAGGCATCATATTCAAAGCATATTCCAATCTTGTTCTATCTAATTTTTGGGCGATAATGTCCGCCTCTTCTGCATTTGTTATTTCTAATAATTGTGATCTTAATTCAACCTTCCCTATTTCAAAATCTCTAAACTTTTGAGATGTGGTTCGTTGATCCGTTGGTTGTTGTGGAACTCCTGTCTTTTTATAGACCTGATTTGCTAGAAAATTCTTATCATTAATACTTACTTCTAACGCTAATCCCGCCAAATATTGTCTCCTAAATTTCGCAGCATCTAGTGGTTTTTGAAGTGGTTGTCCCGACATCTCTATACATATTAAAAAGATATTAATATTTTTACTATGTATTATAACAAGTTATTCAACTATTGCTTCTTCAATAATTTCTTTTTTAATAGGGTGTGATACACCATTAATCAATTCAAAACCTTCTACACCAATATCAGGGCAAGGAGTGTTATTCATATCATAAATTGGATATGTTGAATAATCACTTTGTTCATTTAATACTTTGTCTAAAACTATCTCGTTAAATAATAATTGTGTTTGTTCGTCTGTATTCGTATCAAGCATTTCTTTTATCATTTTAAGTAATGTTGCTAATTCACTCTTTCTAAAGTATTTTGGATTCTGTAATGGTCCTTTGCCCATTTTGTCTAAACATATCATTTTAATTTTCATTACCCGTTCTTTCATTAATGTCAATTCCTCCTCATTCGCAATATTGTATTTATATTCTGCTTTATCCATTTATATAATAACTGGATAAAATAATTTCAAACTAAACTATTAATTAATTTCTTTTTCTTTAAATACCAAATTTTCTTAACTTCCTTAATATGATCTAAATGATCTTTATTATATATAGAATTTCTCTCTATCAATTCTGTTTTATTTTTAATATAATAATCAACTCTATATGTCTTGAGATAATTCTTCATATATTCTTTTCTTCTTATTGCAGACAATTCTTTTTTAGATGGTTGTTCCATTTCTATACTATAGTATAATATAATAATTTGTTTCTAAATCATTTGTTTCTAAAGTATTTATTTATTAAAAAAGTGGGGAGAATAACCCCACTACATTCTCCACTACATTCTCCACTATGTATTTTGTATGCATTTGTTACTGAATATGGTATAGAATTATTAATTTGTGTGTATTATTAAGCAAAAAGTGGAGTTGTGTGGTTTTATGGGTCTTGTATCTTTGTATAATAGAAATATATTTATTTTAAAAATATATTTATTTTTTATATTTTTATTTTCAATATTATTTCTTAAAACTCCACTAAAACTCCACAACTCCACTTTTCCCCTCTTTTCCTTAATAATCTAGAATAATAATAATAATAATATATAATAATCATACCATAATAGATAAGAATATATATAAAATAGTAATAAAAGAGTAAAAGAATTAAAAGTGGAGTTTTAGTGGAGTTGGTAGTGGAGTTTTTCTCCCCACTTTTATAATTTGGTAGAAGTCTTTTAGGATTTGATTGAGAAGCATCGGTTATTTATTTATCAAGCATTCTGTTTCTACTATTTCTCTTTTCCAATCTATATTTAAATAATGTGTAAATCCACCTCCTTCTTTAGAATTAATACCAAATTTTGCTTTAAGATTCTGTGTGAATTTTGTTTTACTACATTTCATAATTTTCACTTTATGTTGCTGACACCAACTATAGTATGCTTCTATAAAATCACCTGATTTGATCTTTTTAGGTTTTGTTAATGATTCTTCACAGATTTCAATCTTTTCTTCTACAAATTGTTTAAGAGTATTATTTTCATTAGCGTATTCTTGTCCTGCAATTCTCATCAAGTCAGTTGCTACTACATCACCTATAATGAATTCTCCCTGTTGCATTATATAACTAAATAGTTGATCTCTATTACTAATAACTTCATCTTCATAAGTGCCATTTACTTTAAATTTATTATCTAATGGATAAATTCTCAATCTATCTGCAGTTGCATCATCAAATTCACATTCAGGTAAATTATTAGTTAATGCAAATAAATTAGTTGTTGGTTGAATAGTTGCATTTGTTGTTTGTAATCCTCTTAAATCCATAGGATCTCTGCCTGATATGCACTTAATATTTGCAACATTTAATTTATCATCACTTGTTAATTCACTTACATAACCAATTCTTATCTTATTCAACTTTTCTATTTCTGTATTGATATTGCTTGTAGATTTAGTTTGTAATATAACTGCTTTTGATATAGTATCCATTCCTTTATTACACATAGCACCCAATAATTTAAATAAAGTGGATTTACCATTTCTACCTGATCCAGTTAAGAAGAACATATGACGCAATACCACACCACTCATACAAGTTTTAATAACATCAATAAAACTTTTAGTAGTTGGTTTATCCCCACAAAACAACGATTCAAAATAATCCGCACAATATTTTGTTTGTTCTTCTGTTAGTTCTGCCATATAATTAATATCACATTCATACGAAAATTTATCTGTAATAGTTCTTTCTCTTACTTCTAATGTTTGAGTATTAATAATTAGACCATTCTTTAATGGTATAAAATAAATCGCATTATTCATATCTTTCATAAAGGATTCGTCTTTTTTCAACTCACTCATCTCTTTAAAGATATTATTCTTATCACTTGTCTTCTCACTTTTTTCAACTAATTTATTAAAAGGTTGAATCAAATCCATTAAACTTTGATTTTCATCTTTTGTCATATCAGGTCTTCTTGTTAAATTTAATTTTCTAATAATCTTACTTACAAATTCAGTAAATTCACAAGATATAATAGACCTTACAGATTCACCTTTTGTTTCATTCCAAATTTTGTTTTTCCAAATAACCCATTTTTTATCATCTATAAATACAAAATCATCTCCAAATAATTTCACAATCATTTTTGCTACTTGAACATCTGTATTTGATCTAATCATATTTAATATTGCTTCATTCACTTCAGGATCTTCATAAAATTCAAATCCTGTTGATTGAGAAGCAACTATAGCATTCTCTAATTTCTCTTCTTTGGTTTCTTTTTTGGTTTCTATCTTTGCTTTCTTTGGATACAATTCATCTTTCACCTCTTTTTTGAGTTCATTAAACAAATCAAGATTTTTGTCTTTCATCATTTGAATCGCTGATGCTATTGTCTTTGGTTTTTTATTTGGATCTTTGTGTTTTAAATAACTATCTCTTGATCCTTCTTTATCATATTTATCTTTTTTGATTTTACAAATGTCGTCCCAAATTTCAAAACCTTCTTCTGTCTCCCCAAAAGTGTTCTTAATTATACACTCCATTTCAAACCATTCAGGATATGTTTTTGTAGAATCATTCAACAAACCTTTTTGGATTCCTTTTTTCAAATACAGGTAATTGCTTTTATTTGATACAGACGAGCAATTTGAAAATGCGGACGCATTTGATATTGTTTCATTATCTGTATCGGGGTTTGATTGAGAAGCACTCCATATTAATTCTAACTCGGGATTGTGTTTGTATTTCGTAGAACACATTTCTACTTGTTTTTCAATTGATAGTTGTATTTCATTTTGCATCATTTCACCATCTGTTTCATCGTAACCCATCTTCAAAATCTTTTGAATTTCGTATGCCAAATTATCAGGTTTTCTAGATCCTAATTTTTGATGTGATGTTTTACCTGTAGAGAGACCTTTATCAAATACACTTTCTAGATCATTTGTTAGTGGTAGTTGTGAGAATAATTCTATGACATCTTTATTTTTAATCATATTCTCTCTTATTAATATTTGAATGTTATGAGGAATCTTAATTCCAATACATAAATGAATTCCGTCTTTGGTTTCAGTTGAATTCTGTAATGTATTTACTGACGCTTTTTCTAGAACATATATATTAAATTCTGTATCATTTGTAAATTTATAAAATTTTTGGATTTCTTGACAATATAAATCTAACAACATTAATTTAAAATCGTCGTTGTGTTGTTTTTCTTTTACTGCATATTCGTATCTAAAATCTAAGTCAACCATCATCGCATTACCTTCTTGCGTTTCTACTAAATACATCATATTCTTATCCCTCCATATTTGTCTTATATAGTATTCATTAAATGTCGCCATTTGATCTTCAGGAATTAAATATTTACCGCCTTTAATGCTGGTATGGTTTGGGATAGTTGTTTTGTCATCTTTGGAGATAGAATATTTGCGGAGAAAGTCGTTAATAGGATTCATTATATATATACTCTAATATAATAATTTGCTTTTAAATCAATTTTTCCTAAATATATATATTTCTAAATCAACTAAATTCATTTCAGTTTTGTGAAGAATGAATAATTACTTTCTCCTAAAGAATTAGAAAAGTTGAACTTTTAGATAATTAAGTTTAGGAATAATTAATATTGCTCTAATATATGTCAAGTTTTGCAAAAACAAATAGAGATTTAAAAACTAAATCAAATGATAATATTTATACACCATTACCAGTTGCATTAAAAATGATAAATATGTGTGACATAAATCCTGAAATGTCTGTATTAGATCCGTCAAAAGGAGGAGGTGTTTTTTTCAATAATTTACCTGAATGTAAAAAAGAATATTGCGAGATCACAGAAGGACTTGACTTTTTTAATTATACCAATAGAGTTGATTTAATTATAGGCAATCCACCTTTTAGTTTATGGACTAAATGGATAGCACATACTATGAAATTAACAGATAAATTTTGCTACATAATGGGTTGTTTTAATTTCACAGATAAAAGGATAAGAGACATTACCAATAATGGGTTTGGAATAACTAAAATTCACTTACTAAAAATAGATTGGTGGTTTAGTCCCTCTTATCTAGTAGTATTTGAAAAAGGTAAAGAAAGTATTATTACAATTGAAGATCAACGAATAATGTGCGAGAGTTGCAACAAAAGATGTAAAAGAGGGGGTAAAGGTTTTGAAATGAATAAATGTAGTATTGTTTCTCAATCAATCTCATAAAACTGATTCATTTTAAAAAGAATAAATTAAGAGCATAATACTCAATAAATCTTAAGTTAAAAAAATTGATCTTGAATTTAAATTTATATCTATAAGCATTAATCTAACGAAAATGAATACTCCATATATGAATGAACTGATTGAATGCAATAATTGCAATAAAGAAGTTAAACGATGTGATATGAAATGGAATAAAGGGGGAGGATCATATACCGACATTTGTTCAAGTTGTTCGGGAGACAAAAGTGATAACGATTGTTATAATTGTGACACTTGCGGTGAGAACTGCTTGGTTGATAAAATGGAGAAGGTTGAAAATGATGAAGGCGATGACATATTAGTATGCAGATGCTGTATGGAGGAAAGAATAAATGAAGAACAAGTTCTCTGTTCTGTATGCACAGAAGAAGATGTATGGTCTAACTTCTGTTATATTAATAATAAATGTAGCGATTGCGTAAAACGATCACCCAAATCAACACAAAACAGGGACAAAATAAATGAAAATGATTGTCGTTGTCCATTTTGTAATAGTTTTGGAATGTTGTGCGATAAATGCGAATTAAAGCATAGTAAGTATAAAAAAGTGGGAGACCCTTGTGGTGGGTTTTGCTGGGGTAAATTGTATATAGTTAAAAAATAAAACATCAAGTTTTATTTCTTAAAAAAATTGATCTTGATTTTAAAGTTATTGATATAAGTATTAAAACAAAAGAATTAAGAATGAATACCGAAATGTCAGCAGAAGAAATTAAAGCGATAAAATTAATTGAAGCAACACAAGCATTAATTATGGCAGAATTTAGAATGTATGAATATAATGTAGAATGTCAAATTGAAAATGGTTTTTGGAAACCATATACGCATACTTATATGATTCCAGCAGGAGGTAAAAACAAAGCAAATAAATATTATTTTGAACCAACATTATTAATGCGAGATTGCTTTTGTGAGATTGATAAAATCAAATATAATATTGTTAATTGCACTAAAAATTTGATCACATTAAACCAATTAGATAGTGATAGAATTGTAACATTTAAATCAAATCAAAACTGGATTCTTAGAAATATATCAAGCAGAATGCCACCACCACCTTTTAAACCTAGTAGACAATGTGGCGAAGATTTCTACGAGGACACAGGACCGATGCTCAAATAGATAGACTTATTATTCTGTAATTAATTATATAAGAAAGGTTATACTCCTTTTTTAATTTGTTTCTCAATCAATCACAGAAAACATCAAGTTTTCTTAAAAAAATTGATCTTGATTTTAAAGTTATTAATATATGCATTAAAGCAAAATAATTAAGAATGAATACTCAAATGAATAATAATGATAATGAACAATGTTGGTTTCAAGTAAATCCAACAGCAGATCCAGTTCCATTGCCTTACGATAATACTGATGAACCCTTACGAGTTAAGCGGTTTAGAATTGGAGAAGTTGAATATTATAAAAGAAAAACTACTAATGAATTGTTTAATCTTGAAAAAGATTTTGTAGGTTGGGCGTATAATAATACGGAATTCAAAGCAGTTCCAATAGAATACGAGACGGACGATGAAGAGGAGGAAGAGGAAGACGAAGAGGAAAATTGTCCTCCTTGTTGCTGCACTACTAAAATAGATATTAGAGGCAGATGCGATGCTATACGCTCAGCACCACAATTTGCTAAATGTCCTGCTAGAATTGATACAGCATTATTTCATATTGAAAATGATTTTCAAATTGATCAAGAATTGGCATTACATCGGGACATTGAATACAAGAGCAAAATTATTGCAAGAGTTGCTAGTGAAGCACCTTATAATTTTGAGACTGGTGATGTAGAGAAAATTGTAAATTTATATCGTTATGCTGAAGAGAAAAGAATAGAGGAAGAGGAGGAAAAAGAGGAAAAAAAACCTAAATGCTACGGAAAGCACTGCGACGAAACTGAGGGATTGAAAAAGGGGATCGGGTGGAATAGATATAATAATTGTCCTGATTTAATTACTGAACCATATTTTAAAGAGTTTGATTATTGCGAATATTGTTACAATGAATGCTGCAATGATTGGGAATGCTGTATGTGTAAAGAGAAAATGATGGCAAAAGATTTACAAGTAAAAAGAGGCGGACCATTTGGTGATGGTATATGCTGGGAACAGGTATTTTGCCAAAGTTGTATTATTTCAATAAAAGCAACAGGAGCAACTGGTGATGAATGGATTTAGATTAGTATTTTAATTTTGTAATTAATTATATAAAAAAGGTTCTACTCCTTTTTTAATTTGTTTTTCAATCAATCACAGAAAACATCAAGTTTTCTTAAAAAAATTGATCTTGACTTTAAAGTTATATTCATATGCATTAACACAAAAGAAATGAATACCGAAACAATTGTAAAATCAAATGCTGATAGTGATAGTGAAGACGAATTGAGTTATATCCAAAAACCGAATGTAATTTATGATAAAAATGGAAATCCAGTTGGACCTTATAAAGGACCTTATTTTCAAGCAGAAGATAGTGATAGTGATAGTGATATTGGAGAATATGATCCTACCGAAATGTTAAATATGCTCGCCAAACTTGGTGACAATGAATTAATGAAAACCGAAAACCGAGATGGGAGTTATAAAATTACTATAAATAAGAAAAAGCAAATACTAGCAATAATGAAACATAACACAACTGCTGGATCAACAGGTGATTGTTTAAAAATGAGTATGATTAATTATTTGAAATATGCAGGTATGAAACCACTACGAATCAAGGCGGATATATTACCAGCAAATATAAGAGGATACGCCGAGATAGGTATGGATACTTCTAAATTAGAAGTAGTATTAGGTGATGTAGAAGAAGACAAAAGATACGAGCATCATTATGTTCAGGTAGGTGATAAAATTTATGACGAATCAAATGGGCAATTAATAGTTGCCAAAGTATCCATATGGAAAAAGGTTCATAAACCGAGAAATATGGAATATGCAGATGGACTATTGCATTCAAACGAGAAATGCAGTTGCAGAATTCAAAGCAGAATAAGATCCGCATTAAGTGACAAAACTGAAAGAGATAAATTAATCAAAGATTTTGAAGACGACTTATTATTGTAATTAATTAAATAAAAAGGTTTTAATCCTTTTTTATTTATGATAAATTCTATCAAATGAAACACAATTTTTCCCTGTCCCATCACATACCTTAATGAATGTTAAAATGATAGACATACCAAACCATTTATGAACCTTTGTAAAATGTATATCATCTAAATAATATCCATTATTATTTAATAACTGAATCCTTTTTGCTGTCAAATTATGAATACCTAATAATAATGAAATTACTCTTGGATTTAACTGAATACATTTTGCAAGAATAGGATTTATGATTGAATAAGGTGGGTTAGAAATTATCATATCAACTTTTTTATCATATAAAAGAAAATCTTTTCCCATTTCAATTTCAGTAAAATCGTAAAAGCAATTTGGTAAGAATTCTTCATATAAATTAAAATAATTACCTGAACCAAAAAAACCATCTAAAATATAATCTCCTTCTTTAACATACTTTTTCATTTTCTCTAAATGTATTCTCACTAATGATAAGGGAGTATAAAAAACATCATTCGCAACTGGGTTATTTCTTATATTGTGAGAAATAGCACTTTTCATATATTATACAATAATATAATTAAATTTTAATAATTACTTAAATAACTAAGTTAAAATACTTAAATAAATACCTAAATAATAAAGCATTTGTTTAAAAAACCTAACTAACCAATACATTCTAATCTCATATTTAATTCTGTAATTAATGACGATAATCCAATACCTCCAATAATCCTTTTCTAAATCTTTTTGTTGCATCTTCTTCCATATCAATAACTAGCGGAGAAAATTTCTCTGCTGTTGCATATTCGTAGATCGCTATTAGTTGTTCTTTAGTAACTCCTAAACCGAATTCACTTAAGATTATATTTACTTCTCTGTTTCCTGACAATTTCAACAACACTAAATACGAGCAATTGTTACGAATAATTTTTGGAATCTTGAAATAACTTTGCGACAAAAAGATCACCGAGCAAGAAAGTTTTCTTGCTCTTATATAAAAATTTTCTACCATAGACAAATCTTTACTCAATACAAGATCGTCCCATACGACTAAATGATTAAAATCTTTATCCATCTTATCTAAATTAGGAGTATTGCTTAATCCTTCTTTTATAGTAATTTGATCGCATTTAGAAGTCAAATACTTATACAAAGGTTCATCTTTGTTACGAGTAATTATTGTTATATCCTGCATACTGCCTTCTCCAGCACAAAACATAGTAATTAGATTTACTAGAAAATTGGTCTTACCTGAACCCGATGGTGCGACCACACACATACGGAATGGTAATTTTAAATTGTGTAAATGAAAATTTGGATTGTCTACTTTATCTAAAAGGTCTTTTGGAATCTTCTCATACATATTCTCAATCTTCCCTGTTGGAACTGGATCGTCCTTCTTTTTTTTTGGAGGCATTCTATATATAATTAAGAAGATAATAAAATTATTAATATCTATCTAATATATAATATGAGCGAATATCCACCTCCAACCGAAGATTTACCAATTTTTGATCCTAATGTTTTTCGTAGAACACTAGATGCACCATTAACTATTGCTGAAGGTTTATTATATTTTTTAGCATTTCCAATAGCACAAGGTCCCGAAGAAATTGGAGACTTAACTATTGGTAATTCAGGTGTCTGTCCAACGATGCCTTTAGTCCCACCTGATAATTCTTTACATATTGCAAATACAACTTGGGTTACACAATATATTACTGGTGTTGTTACTGGATTTGCTCCAATCAATAGTCCAGCATTTACAGGTATACCAACAGCACCTACAGCAGCACCAAGTGACAATTCTCAACAATTAGCAAATACATCTTGGGTAAGAACATACGCAACATCAACATTTCAAACACTATCAGGTATGAGTTTATATGCTCTTTTAGCATCACCTATTTTTTCAGGAACACCAACAACACCATCACCAGTTCCACTTGATAATTCTTTACAAATACCGAATACATCTTGGGTGACACAATATATTACTGGTGTTATTACTGGATTTGCTCCAATCAATAGTCCAGCATTTACAGGTATACCAACAGCACCTACAGCAGCACCGAGTGACAATTCTCAACAATTAGCAAATACATCTTGGGTAAGAACATACGCAACATCAACATTTCAAACACTAGCAGATATGGTAAATTATTTAACTATTGTATCAGCAGCAGCAACATATCAAACCCTAGCAGGTATGTCAGCATATTTAACTATTGCATCAGCAGCAGCAACATATCAAACCCTAGCAGGTATGTCATCATATTTAACTATTGCATCTGCTAATGCTACTTTTCAAACTTTAGCAGGTATGAATTTATATGCTCTTTTGGCATCACCGACTTTTACGGGTATTCCAGCAGCACCATTACCAACACCAGCAAATAATAATACTTCACAAATTGCAACCTGTGTTTGGGTAAATACGGCAATAAGTGCAAGTGGAGGTGGAGACGCATTTCTTGCAGGTGGGACATCATACGCAGCACCACAAACTTTTACGGGATTTGATGCATTCAGTAATAATATAACATCAGGTGGAGTTCCAGTTGGTATGGGAGCAACATCAAATTCTACAAATTCAGTCTTGGGAACATCAGCATTACAAGGAGCAATTGTAAGTGTAACGGATTGTGTTGCAATCGGTAATTCTGCTTTACCTATAGAAGTTGGATCATTAGGAACTCCAGTTTATACAATTTTAACTCTTACCCGAAATTCAGGTGGAACTCAATTTGCCTCTCCGCCTAATACAACAAATACTGGTGCTTTAATATTTTCAGGAGGTAGTCCATCAGTTGTTGCAACAGGAACTTTTAGTGTAACTACTGGTGCAATCATTTCTGTTGCAAGTGTTACTTTAACAACTGGAGGATCAGGATATTTATCAGCACCAATAGTCACTTGTGATTTTTCACAAATTCAACCGCCAGGGTGTATTGATATTTTAAATCCCGCTTTTGTTCCTCCAGTTATAACCCCTTTTATGTCACAAACTGGATATATAAATGCTTTTGGTGTAGGTAATACTGCTGTTGGAACTCTTGCTCTTCAAACTCAAAATGGAGCAAATTATAATACCGCACTTGGTTATCAAGCGGGTAATAATATAACGACTGGATCGTATAACACTTGTATAGGATATAATAGTGTTGTTCCAGTTGCAACTGCCGATAATCAAATAGCAATTGGTAATCAATTCAGTAATACTTTTATTAGAGGGCAAGTTGATTTTATAAATTATCCGCCATTATCCGCATACACACCAACTTTACCTGCGTCATTAACAAACAAAGCGTATGTGGATAGTGTTATAACCCCATCTGCAAATCTTGTCCCAGTAGGTTCAATTATAATTTGGGGTGGTAATACAACCGCTCCATCAGGTTATTTATTTTGTGATGGTGCTTCTATTTCTACTATTGGTTATTCTGTTTTATTTGCTGTTATTGGTTATACTTATGGAGGTTCGGGTGGTGCTTTTAATTTACCAAATATGTTTAGTGGAACTGGAAAAGGAACGATGCCTACTTGTTCTTCTACTATTGCAAACGGAGGAGTTACACTAGCACCTTCTGTTAGTCCTGTAATGAGTGGAGGTAATCAAGCACTAACAACCGCACAATTGGCGAGTCATTCACATAATATTACTTATCCAAGCGGAACTAATTACGCTCAAGGTGTTAATTTTGCGAATAATACTACTACTGGAGGTGCTTCAAGTAGAGCAACTGGAACAAATAACGCAAACTTACCTTCACCAACAGATACAGCAGGGTCGGGAGATGATTACTTACCCCCTTTTGTTGCTTTTACATTTATAATTAAAACTTAATATCCATATAATATAAAATGGATCTTGTAAAAACTTATAATTCATCTTTAAGTAATGAACTATGTGATGCCTTAATTCAAGAGTTCAACAATAATACCAAAAAAACTGCTGGTGTTACTTATTCAGGTAGTAATACTAATATTAAAAAAACGACTGATTTACATAGTGGATTTTGGATAGATAGAGAATTGGATAGAAAATTATACGAAGAATTAGGTAAAAAATTGCAACAATATTATATTGATATTAATATTTATTCAGCGGTATATTTACCTTATTCATCTACTAGCGATAGTGGGTATAACATTCAACATTATACCGCTAATGAAGGATTTTATACTTTTCATAGCGATTTTTATACAGATCCATTAAGAGGGTTTAGGGTTCTTACTTTTATTTGGTATTTAAATGATGTTGAAGAAGGAGGCACTACCGAGTTTTATGATGGGACAAAAATTAAGTGTGAAAAAGGTAAGTTATTGATATTTCCTGCTACTTGGACTTATACACATAAAGGTAATATGCCTGTTAGTAATGATAAATATATTGCTACTGGTTGGGTTTATTGTAAAAAGATTGATTAAGTTTAGGATAATAATATAAAATTAAAATATATTATTATTATATATAAATGGCAAGTTACCCACCACCAACGAATGATGTTCCAATTTTTGATTCAAGATCTTTTTTATCTCTTGATGAAGCATTAATAGAAGAATTACGATTAGTATTACCAAATCTCTCTGCAGTTGCACCCAATAATAACAACCCTTTTGTTTTTGCTATTAATGATACTCTTAATGTGAAAAACGCTGATAGTAATCCAACAGGATCAATTAGTATAGATGCCGATAATTCAGGGACTGATTTTGGTTTATATTGGGCATCAGGCGGAGTTAAACCTTTTGTAATGACTACTTTAGATGCTACTGCTTTACAAGTAAGAGATACAACATTACAATTATACGATACACTCACACCACAAACTACAGACATTACTGCTACAAGTATTTCAATAGTTGGAGGTAATAATGCTACTTGGGCGAATATTATAAATAATGTAGGAGGAGGTATACCTTCAATAAACCAAGTATTATTTGTAGGGTCAAATGCGAGTAATCAAGCAATAATTGATTTAAATGGTATAGGTATTGTTGGTGGAACAAATCTTTATAATAATTCATTAGCGTTTGTTGGTAGTGCTGGTGCTATTACAGATTTAGCAACTATTAATGGTGTTGCTTATCCTCCTACTCCTACTACTCCTGCTTTATCGTCTGTATTATCTGCTGGAAACAATACTGGCGGTTATAATATAGATTTTGGATCTGTTGCAAGTATTGATAATGTTTTAAATATTAATGGGTTTGCGTATCCACC